>Ga0078972_1000145_pt1 | contig 286251 bp, 228 predicted proteins | sample YelNatPaOPGAMG01_FD_67568 | JGI IMG/M metagenome (GOLD analysis project Ga0078972, IMG submission 67568) | Hot spring thermophilic microbial communities from Obsidian Pool, Yellowstone National Park, USA - OP-RAMG-01 (SPADES assembly) (version 2) | ecosystem: Environmental > Aquatic > Thermal...
GTCAATAGTTATCTCATAATCGTCATCGGCAACATATTCCTTAATACTACCGATATGACCTTGAACAGTTGTGCGTGTAATAATTCGTTTCTGTTGCAGGGTAATCATGGGGTTAATTAAACCCAAATCCGTCAATAGGAATAAAATCTCTAATGACGGTCATTAGAGATTTTATTCGATAACTATTAGATTATTAACTCATTAAATTTGCTGAAGGAATTAAAAAAATTACTTTTTTTGTGTAAGCATTTCTTACAACGTATGAAGGCAATACAAATCGAGTTTACCGACAAAGAGATTACCCCATGGGGAGGCATGTCACTTTTAAAGCAGATGCTTGACAGGATTGATTTTGAGACCGTATTGAGGAATGCAGACCTTCCAGCCCAGCGCTCCAACAGGGGTTACCCTCCAGAGCAACTTTTTATCAACTTTTTAGTGGGCGTATGGTGTGGAGCCAACTGCTTTGAGCATCTGGAGGTAACCCGGCATGATCGTGCCATAGGCGAGATATTTGAATGGAGGCGTATGCCTGGCCACCGTGCTTTCAGGCGTTACTTTCAGAAGTTTGACCAGGGAGTAAACCAACGGGTGTTTACCCTGTTGTACCAGTGGTTTTTTAACAACCTCCATCTGGATAACTATACGCTTGACTTCGACTCCTCGGTGCTCACCCGGTATGGTACCCAACAGGGGGCAAAAAGGGGATACAACCCGCGCAAGCCAGGCCGGCCCTCCCACCATCCCCTGATGGCCTTTGTGGCAGAATGCCGCATGGTGGCTAACTGCTGGCTGCGTCCGGGGGACAGCTATACCACCAACAATTTTTTGGGTTTCTTGGAGGATACCCGCCAAAAGCTGCAGGGGAAAAAGATAAGCCTTCTACGGGCGGATAGCGGATTTTACAGCAAGGAAGTATTCGACTATCTAGAACAGGAAGGGCTGCCCTATGTTGTAGCCTGTCGGTTTTACCGCCCCATCAAGACGAAGCTGGCAAGCCACAGGTCATGGTTAAAGCTGGATGAGGGTATTGAGATAGCAGAGACCACTTTTCAGGCCGAAGACTGGAAGGCTCCCCGTAGGTTGGTAATGGTAAGACAGCAAATAAACAAAAGACCCAAAGCAACAGGGAAACAGCTGCGCCTGTTTGAAGATGAGGGCATCTATAGAAACTACCGGTACAGCTGCTTTGTCACCAACCTTGACTTCTCTGCCAAGATGGTATATGATCTATACCGAAATCGGGCAGATGCAGAAAACCGAATAAAGGAGGTCAAGTACGATTTTGGCTTCGAAAGCTTCAACTGTAACGATTTTTGGGCCACAGAAGCCATGCTGAACGTGGTGATGCTTGCCTACAACCTCATGAGTCTTTTCCGTCAGGCTGTGATGGGAACAAAGGTGCAGCACCAAATGAAAACCCTTAGGTACAAGGTTTTTGCTATAGGTGGTTATATGATAAAAAACGGAAATAGCCGTATCCTAAAACTCTCTATGCAAATGAAAAGGAGAGATTGGTTCAAAGGCCTTTGGAGCTCAACTGAACTAATGAGTTGGCCTTTCCTTGTGCCTTCGTAATTCTAATGACGGATCTGGGTTTAAAGCATGAAGCCATTTTATGATTGATTTGGTAGGGGGGTAAGCCTATTTTGCTTCGAAAATTTTTTCGTATAAATCTTTCCCAAAACTGGTTTGCAGAGGCTCACCCTCTATTAGCCGGAAAGTACGTGTGCCGTCGGGTTGCCTGTCGGCCCTTAGAAAAACAATGTCTGCCGAATGTTTTTCATAATAGTAGTGTGCAAATTCATAAAGATGGGTTACAAAGAAAACCTTAATCCGATCCTCATACAGCACATTTGCCATCTGACGGCATATTTCCGATCCTTCCCTGTCGTTGGTGGCAGCGAACGATTCGTTGAACAAAATCATGGCATTAGGGGTGAGTTGATCAACGATTTTATTCATCCGGTTTAGTTCTTCATCAAGTTTTCCGCTTTGCATGGTCAAATCTTCCTCACGTCGGAAGTGGGTAAACAAAGCGTCACATACATTGGCGCTGAAATAAAGGGCTGGCACAAACATGCCCGATTGCATCATTAGCTGGGCAATGCCTATGCTTCGTAAAAATGTGGATTTTCCTCCCTGATTGGCGCCTGTAATAATGAAGAGTACCTTATTTTCGGCCTGTAAATCGTTGCCGATAACCTTTTGTTTTAGGGTTAAAGCCAGACAGATGTCGTATAGGTCTTTAAAAGTATGGGTTCGTTCAGAATAATCAAGGGGTATAGGGAAGGTCATGGGCTCGTCAAGTATTTGAAGCTGTTCGGATAAATTCAGGCAGCCCACGTAAAAAGCAGTTTCGGTTTTCAGCATCTGAAAAAAACTGATGATATGTTCGACCGACTGAGCTAATGCATTGGAAACACCAAGCACCCCCTCTTCGGTTAGTTCTCTCAATGCTCGTATCCCGCTTTCATCGCGGGGATGAATGTTGAATACATATTCCTTTTTTTCTCTATTTCTGAACCATTGTAGCCAGCCTTTTTTATGGGTGTTTAATTTACAAAGCTGATAATAGCTTGCCCTATTGCTCGTACCCAATTGAGTGCTAAACATAACTCCATTGCGAAATTCGAGCTGGGTCAGATGCTCGTTGGCCTTATTGAAAAATTCGTCGTTCAACTCCTGCTGAAGCATGGCAAAAAAACGGGTAAAGCCTTTTGAGTGGATGCATACATAATGGTTGTCGGCAATATTTCTCAATTGTTGCAGGTAAATCAATAGTTCTCTTAATGTATTTATTGAGCTGTAAAGGATTGAGGAGGGTGAGGAAGATAGTGCCCACCAATGTTTGTTTTTTGATAATATGGCCTCATTGGCTATTCGGTATATATCTCTTATCATCTGTGGATGATTAAGGCAATCGTTAAGTATTTGCTGTCGGTAAATTATTGTTTCAGTGTTGTTGTAAATACCTGACAATAATACCTCGTTGACCACTTTAAAAATAAAATCATCACCTGCCGCCATTGCCGAGAACAAAACATTTAGGGCTAGGTCGTGGATGAGCGTTTGACCCTGTGGAGGAAATTTCTTTACGGATTCAAAGTCTTCGTTTTCAAACAAAAGGAATGCTTTCATACTTTTGTACCGATACGTTTTTTGAGCATGCTATAAGTTAGCTGGTATTTTTCGGCAATCGACAGGGCATAAGCAAGACCATTGGCAGGCATTCTGACAATCTTATATGTCCGAAGTGCCGGGTTTTCGGGAAATATGGTAGCTGCCATGCTTACGGTTTTTTCGGAATACGAAGCCAGCTCGTCAATAAACGTTACCCAAACCCCAATGACATCGAGGTCGATGATCTTTTCCATGATTTTTTTGCTTAAAAAAATACTGTCGTGCAAAGTAGCAGAGGTAAGTATTTCATTCAAAATAACAATATCGCCGGAGGAGCATTGTTGTAAGATGCGGTGTAATCTTACCAAATCATCTTCCAGCTTGCTGCGCAGATTCTGAATGTCTTCCTTTTTCTCGAAATGGGTAAAGATGTGGTTGCATAAAAATAGCTGAGCCTTTACTCCAGGAACGGGACAACCTATCCCTGCCAGATAGTGCATCTGACCAAACATGCGGGCAAAAGTGGTTTTACCCCCCTGATTGGGACCAGTAACTACCAGCAGGCGTTCGTTTCCTTTGAGGGAAAAATCATTGGTCACAATCGTTGTTTTTTCCTCGACACCTTTGTGTGCCAGCGCAATGTCAAATCCTTCTTTTACCTCAATTTCCTTAGTATCCGAAAGCAACGGATAACAAAATTGTAAACCCGAACGTTTTATGTGATCAATGAACTCGAGGTATGACAAGTAAAACTGGATTTCGTGCTCAAATGTTGTAATTGTCCTATCCTGAAATTGACTGTTTTTTGCATAATAGTCAATCAGACGGTTGAAGATATGAGGATTTAGGGTGGCCAGACCTTCCAGGATTTTTGCTTCGACGTGACTTATCTGCGAGGACCGGGTAAAAACATTTTTATAGTCCTTTACCTTTCCTTGCTGAAATTTAGCAAAAGTATTAAGCACCTCAAGGGTATAGTCGGCTTCTGACTGCGAGGGTAATACATGTATCCTCAGATCCTTGATGTAGAGATTGTATTTGATCGATAGCAATTCTTGAATGATGCTTTTTGCCTCTGCAAAAAGTGTAGTAAAATAGGCCGATTGGATGTAGTCGGTAAGATATCTGCTAAAGGCTATCAGTCCTTCCGCATTTAATGACAGACGCATTAAAGCATTTGCAAAGGCTGAAATGGTTTCGCAGTATAAAATAACAACATCCAGAAACATTCGCTCTTTGTGGTAGGGATAGTTGATTTTTTCTACCTGAATCAGTTGCTTGCGGACAGATTGCATTCCCTGAACAAACAGTTCTACCTGTTTGAATAGGGCGGGATTTTCCAAATCTTTCATCACCTGCTGACGATAACGTATGGTCTCCAGGTCGATAGGGAAGGTGTAAAAAAATGGTTTTAGGTTATATTCCGTTTTTTTTGAAGTAATGGTCTCGATAACCTGATCGAGGTGGAGGTCCGGGAAAAAATCGGGCATTTTTTCGTTAAGCACTTTCACTTGCCATCGAGGTGTAAATAATATGCTGAAGAATTCTGTTCTCATGGAACATCAATTTATGGATATCGTTCTAAATCAGTAATATATACAAGGAAAGATGCCAGACCATTTGGTTCGTTTTCGGCTTTAATCCCGTAGCGTAGCTATAAGGCGCTGAGGATTGATCAGTAATTCGAGGGCATCTTTTATGTTGGTACATACAATGTTGGCATTTTTCAAGGTTGTAAGCGCAGATCCTTCTTTTTGAATTACTGCAATACTTAGGGCTGCTTTTTTCAGCATCAGTGCGTCGTTTACCCCATTGCCTATGGCAATGGTCTTGTGACGTCCTATTTGTTTTATGTATCTTGCTTTCTGCTGTTGCTGCCGTTCTGCTGCAAGAATGGTTAACGTGCAGGGTATGCCGGATAAACCGGCAGCAGCATTGCCAAAGGTATCGGCCGTCACTACATGAATCCGTATTTTCTCTGCCAGAACATTGAGTATATCTTTTAATCCGGGAATAAGTATTCCATCTACTGCCAGCGTTCCATTGTAGTCCAGTACCAGATGTTCGGCCACTATCTTTTTATAACCGGGAATTTCGATGGTAATCATACTCAGATGCCATATTTTTGATCATAATTCCTGTAATTTCAGCTCCTGCAAACGTTCCAGGTAGCGTTGCAGTTTATTGTAATCGCTTTGGGTTTGTTGCAATAGGGTTTCGACCGTTTTCAATTCATTGTTGATATAGGTCAGTGCTTGTTGATACAACTGATCGATGGTTTTGAAAATTTTGTGGGTTACATCGGAAATGTAACGGTGGAGGTTTTTGTCTACTTCAATGGTAATTTGTTTTTTAAAATAACCCCAAAAGAGTGGTTTGAACCATTGCATTGGAAGAAAGAACAACAGCAAATCCAGATGCGAATCAAAAGCCCGGTATATGGCTATATCTGGTTTGTCGATGCCGGCAAAATCGATTTGCCAGTATGTTTCGGGCAGATGAACGCCCAGTTCGTGGCTTAGTTTTTCATCCAGCAGCTGTCGGAAACGAAGGGCGGTATACTCAAAGTAATTGGCCGTTTCCCGGACAATCTGATTGATCTGATCAAAACTTTTCCGGTCAATTTCAGTGACTTCCCGTTCTATTTCAGCCTTCAGCCACTGCTCGTACTGGCGGGAAACCTTATAGAGCGTGCCGTTCCATTGCGGATAAACTTCGTCAAATTGTCGCGTAAGTTTTGGGGTAAGTTCAGTTCGATAGGGAAGAATTATTTTTTCGAGCTTATCTCTGACGCCATCTTTAAACGACGCCCCCGACCATAACATTTCTCGCTCCTGATATTGCTTATTATTCTTGACATCCTGCAATAGTCTGTTGACGGCCTCTTTAGCTGTTTCGCGTTTTAAGGCGGCCTGCAAAGCCATGTCGGTATAAGCGAACGTTTGTTCCAGTATATTTTTGACTTTATGCTGTGTAATCTCCTTAAGTTTTTCTTCTGCATGATTGTGCAAGGGGAGTATCAGCTTCTCGATAATTTTTTGGCGATACTCAGCGGTATCTGTGATTGCCGAATATTCATACACCGGGAAAGATTTGCCGGTTGTTTTTGCAAGGGATTGGGTAATGTATGATTTTATTTCAGCCATCTGAGTGGGTCCAAACATATCAGTTTTGGTAATCACTATGGCCACATCGGGGCAGTATTGGCTTACGCCTTTTATTAGGTTAATATCCTCTTCGGAGAGGGGGCGTTCAGCGCTTACGGCAACAATAGCTACTCCGGTAAAAGGCAGCCATTGCAGCGTTGCCATGGTGTTATGCTTATAGAGGCTGCCCAGACCGGGGGTATCGATAAGGCTAATGTTTTTGTATGGCTCGAGCAAGGGATGTTCGACAATTGCCTGTGCTACATGTTTGCTGTTGTCGGGGTTAAGTTTTTCGGTTACGTACAAGGGGAGGTCGCTTGTATCGGTGATTATTTCATGGCCATCGGTAAATTGAATGATGAGGCGGGGTTGAACCCCGAAGCGGATACGTGTGACAATGGCAGTCACGGGAACCGAACCTACCGGTAAAATGTTTTCTCCCAGAATGCTGTTGATGAATGAACTTTTGCCCGCCTTGAATTGCCCCAGTACAGCAACATATACTGTATTTTCGCGACTGTTTATAAGATCGAGTACAGGCCGGGTAAGATCGGGGGCACCTATGGCCTTATTAATTTCTGCAATTTCATCCAATAACTGCAATTTCATTTCTTTCAATTGTTTATACTATTACCCTTTTATAAGATTCGATTAAATTTTCCGGCATTGTCATTAAAAAAAGGGCGCAAAAAAGCGCCCTCAGAGTTATCGGTTCTTAAAGGCTTTTATGCCGGCAAATTTTGCGCTTGAACCCAGTTCATGTTCAATACGCATCAATTGGTTGAATTTTTCGATGCGTTCGCCACGGCAACCACTGCCGGTTTTCAGGTGGCCGGCATTGACCGCTACCGTAAGGTCGGCAATGAAGGCATCGGGGGTTTCGCCGCTACGGTGCGACACAAAACAGTTGTAACTGTTTTTATAGGCCAGTTCAATGGTTTCGAGTGTTTCGGTTACCGTCCCGATTTGGTTGAGCTTGATCAGGATAGCATTGGCAACCCCTTTGGCAATACCATCGGCTAAAATGGCCTTGTTGGTGCAAAAGATGTCGTCCCCCACAAGCTCAATCTTCTTGCCCAGTGTTTGCGTCAGGTTTCTCCAGCCTTCCCAGTCGTTTTCGGCCAGTCCGTCTTCGAGCAGTACAATGGGATATTGATTGACCCAGTTTTCCCAGAGCTTAATCATTTCGTCGCTTGTAAGCAGTTTGCCGGTGCTTTTGAACATTTTGTATTTACCTTCTTCCCAGAGCTCGCTGGCGGCGGGGTCGAGGCATATGCTAACATCCTTGCCCGGGGTGTATCCGGCTTTGGTTATAGCTTCAAGTATGACTTCCACAGCTTCGTCGTTTGATTTTAAGTCGGGAGCAAAACCACCTTCATCACCCACACCGGTGCTGTAGCCTTTGGATTTCAGTACTCCCTTCAGGGTGTGAAATACTTCAATCCCCATGCGAATAGCCTCGGTAAACGAAGGCGCATTGTGCGGGGCAATCATAAATTCCTGAAAATCGACGTTGTTGTCGGCATGTTTTCCGCCGTTGATAATATTCATACAAGGAACAGGAAGGAGGTAAGCATTGCAGCCTCCAAGGTATTGATATAGGGGCATTCCCTGACTCATCGCCATGGCACGTGCGTAGGCCATCGATACGGCAAGGATAGCATTGGCCCCCAGCTTTGATTTATTGGCTGTGCCATCAAGTTCTATCATAAAATAGTCGAGTTCGCGCTGGCTGGCGAAACATTTGCCAACAATCTCTTTGGCTATTTTTGTGTTGACATTTTCTACGGCCTTCAGTACACCTTTGCCTCCGTAGCGTTTTTTGTCACCATCGCGCAGCTCGTATGCCTCACGTTCGCCTGTGGATGCGCCACTGGGTACCATAGCACGTGCCGATGATCCATCTTCCAGCATCAGGTCTACTTCGACTGTAGGATTACCTCGGGAATCGAGAATCTCAAGTGCATAAACTTCTTCTATTTTCATAATTCTTAGTTTTAAGTTATACAATCAAAAACAATTATTTCGGGTAAAAACGCGTGCTTCTTCCATGAAGACGGGTGGCATCTATCGCAATGACCAATAAAAGAATGGATTTGTAACCAAAGCGTATTCAGTAGCTTAAAAATAATTTTCGGATAAAAAATGTTAAACGAAACGGTCAGCAATGAAAATGATACACCCGGATGGTCAGGAATAAAGAAAGGAGGAATAGTAGAAAACTTAACGGGCAGTTGATTTATGGTTACCGTTATACAATATTTTTCCCCCACACGCTGATACTCCTTAGACGACATAGCAATCCTCCTTTTAAACGGTAGGAGTTATCAGCTTAGAAAGCGGTTAAAGGCTAACCCCATAGCCTTGCTCAAAGGTAGTTAAAAATCTTTTATGTTCAACTAACCTGTTCGTTAAAAAATGAAAAAATAAACAGGATCGGTTAGCTTAGCCCTTGACAATTAAGGATTTGGGACAATTTAATCGCCCTTTGCGGTTAACAAATAAATCGCTGATCAAGCCGAGATCTTACGCAGAGGACGCATAAATTTTCCTTGTGCTTAAAATTTGAATTCAGGTGGTTAAAAATTTATTTTAATCGAAATGGGTGAGGAGGGACAGGAATTTTTCCCGGGAGGAATCGGCCCATTGGCGGAAAGCATAGGATACATCCTTATGTTTGGGCAGGTAAGCCACAAAGGGGTCGAGGTCGAAAACTTTATTTTGTATGCCTGCGCCGGCAAGAGTAGCATCCAGTGCATTGCAGGCTTGTTCGAAGTGGCCGTAGGTAGGTACCATCATAATGGGTTTGCCCAGATACATGGCTTCGCATATCGATTCAAATCCTGCGGTTGAACAATATCCGCCGCATTTACTCATCATTTCCAAAAACTTAACGTCGTTGAGCTGGTGAAACCATAAGTGGTCATCAACCTTCAGATCTTCCGGAGCGTCTTTTTTATCCCAGAAAAAGTGCAGTTCATATTCGGGATGCTGTGCATGCCAGCGTTCAATTTCCTCGGCATATCCGGCATTGAGCAGGTACCCCAGTATGTAGCCTCTGTTTTGGGGCGAGAGGCGCTTGATTTCGCTACGTAACAGCGGCGGAACAACATACAATTTCTTGCGCACTACATCGGGCATAGGCCGAAACGAGAGTGCCAGTTTCTTCTCTGCTTTCGCTGCAATGATCCATGAGTTCAGAGCCAGCAGGCGTTTGTCGATCCAGTAACCCTTGGGAAAAATAAACTGGGGATGATTCAAAAGATATTGGTGACCAACCACCACAATATGGGGGCGTACACGGGAGGTCATAGCATATAAGCCGCCCAGCAACTCGTAAAAATTGACAATGACATCGGGCTGAACTTCTGCAACCTTTTGTCGGATAAAATCAATACTTCTGAAAAATGTGGGGGCCATCAGCAGGTTTATCCATATACTGCGCCAGATATGTATTTTCTTGTTTTTACTGTCGACTACAAAGTTGGGACTGTCGAAAGTGCTGACAGGCGCCTGAATTTTTTCGTAAAAAAACGATGGTATTTCGCGTCGGGGACTTTTACCAACCAGTACATGCGATACCTGATGTCCTTCGTTCCTTAGCATTTCCGATAAGGATATTGCCTGGGTCATATGACCCCGGCCCTCGCCCTGCACTATAAATAAATACTTCATTTATGTAATTTTTATGATGCCAGTTTAAATATTATGTCCCTTGCTAAGGTAAACATACTCAAGCAAAAAATAAATCACTTTCCGAAAATCGCAGTGATCACAAGGTTATGTCTTGCTGATCTTTGCGTATGTCTTTTCGGTTTGTGTTATGTCTGCCCTTGGGTTAAGTTTTACGCATTAAAATTAGTTAAAATTTTGCAATGCCTGACAAGAATCCTCCGAAAAAACAGGGTTTTAGCATTAACTTAAAGTAAATTTAAAGGTAGATTCAATATTGCCAACCAATTTTACCCTGCGAATGGGTACATTATTTGTCAAAATACTATTTTGTCAAAAAAATTCTTTTAGATAACAATGAATTATCTGACCGTTTAAAAGGCTTGTCGTAGTTTATTTTTGCTGATCAGATTTTAATTCAGATAGTTAATAAAGATCATACTGAAGAAAAATTTTTACGAATACCTGTGTTTAATTTGCAATTATTGTTATATTCGCAATTGAATTTTTATCAACAGTTTTTATTTTTTTATTAACAACCTAAAAACATGAGCCATGCCCTACCGTCGCTTGCCCAACACCGATGCTGCACGCCTGAAAGCCATGCGGACGGCATATGAAAAGGGAAAAGAACTGCCCCCTTTCAAATTGGCTTTTTCTCAGCCAACCTTTCAAAAATTACAGTCATTTTTACCTGTTTTTGAAAAAAACGTTGCTGAGAGCCGGTTTACCTACGCCAACCAGATAAAAAAGAGTAAGGAATACCAGCAACTTCTGCAAAAGGCGAGGATATACATCTCGCATTTTCTGCAGGTTATGAATATGGCTATTGAGCGGGGAGAACTGCCACCCAGCACGCGAACCTATTTTGGACTGAGCGAAAACGACACCCGATTGCCTTCACTTAACAGCGAAGAGGCTCTATTGCAGTGGGGGGAAAATATCTTGCAGGGCGAACAAGAACGTATGCGCAGAGGGCAGACTCTCATTGCCAACCCTACGGTTGCACTGGTAAGGGTGAGGTTCGAACGGTTCAAGGATGCATACATGGCCAAAAAAACCATGCAAAAAAATACTTCACGTTATTTTTCGGAACTGCCTGCATTGCGTAAGTCGGCCGATGAATTGATTGCTCAGCTATGGGACGAGGTTGAAGATCATTTCAAGGATTTGCCCGACGAAAAACGCCGGGAGGAATGTACAAAATACGGCATCGTATACGTTTACCGTAAAAACGAACTCGACCGTATTTCTCTACCCCTGAATGAGGTTGCCCCGCAGGTGTATCTTTGACAAACCAAAAATTTGTTTTAACCTTGCACGGTCCGAATATAACAAGCCATGACAGAATCTATAGCAGGTTATGTTCCCCGTGTAAGTGTAATTACGGTCGTATTTAACGGCGAACAATTCATTGAACGTACCATACAAAGTGTTATTGGCCAGAGTTATCCTGCCATTGAATATATTGTCATTGACGGATCATCCAAAGATGGTACGCTTCCCATCATTCAAAAATATACCGATAGAATAGCCTACTGGGTCAGCGAACCCGACAGCGGTTTGTACGATGCCATGAACAAAGGGCTTGCCGCTGCTACCGGCGATTATGTCATTTTTCTCAATGCGGGGGATACTTTTTTTGATAATGATACGCTTAGTAAAGTTTTCAGCTACTGGCACCCCGGGGTCGACATACTCTATGGCGAAACCCTGATTGTTGACGATCAGGGGAAGGTAGTTGGAGACCGACGGCTGAAGGCTCCAGAATCACTCACATGGAAATCGTTCCGTGAGGGTATGCTGGTATGTCATCAGTCCATCATCATCCGACGCAGTATTACTTCGCCCTATAATCTCCGCTATCGCATTGCAGCCGATTTTGATTGGGTACTTAATGCCCTGAAGAAAGCCAATTGTATCGTTAATACACATACCTACATTGCCCGATTTGTCGACGGAGGCCTTAACAAGCAAAAAATTCCCATTGCCCTTAAGGAACGTTTTATCATCATGGCGAAAAACTATGGGTTGTTGCCTACCTTTTTCAGGCATTTTATCATCGGCTTTCGTTTCCTTATCTACTGGTGGCGGGAAAAAAGGTTTTGAGTTTTTTTGAGAAATGAGCGTAATTTTCCAACGAATACGGCTTTTTGTGTTAAATCCCTGCTGACAGCTTTTCTCGTGCATTAATGCATTAAACATTTTTAGGATAGCACAGGGTGTATTTTTTGACCACTTTCGACAATACCTGAATGTTGAGCATATCGGAAGCTTCGGAGATATCAACCATGTGGCCGTCGTTGTATAGGATGCTTATCTGATCATCGGCCACATTATAGGTATCGCTCCATACGGTACCTTCAAAAACAAAATATTCTGCTTCTTCGGGGGTAAAGCTGAATTTTTCGGCCACACGTTGGCGGATCTGTCCGATGCGATCTGGGTCAACAGGCTGATTATGCAATTCGATACGGAAGAGGCGGCGGTTGTTCATTTGCTGGCAGAGTGTGGCCAGTACCCTGTCGGGATGCTGTTGCCAGACCTTAATGGCCGAAAGGATATCGCTATCGTCGAGCAGCAGAAAATGTTCGAGCATTTGGGCTATCTCCTGCCGCGAATGGTTTTCTTGGCCAAACCGTCGGGTAAGAAAAAATTCCAGCGCCGGAGTGGCAAATAATTTTTCGCCTCGTAAGGCAAGATATTTGGCTCGTTTAAGAATATTGACCATCAGATTTTCGGCAGCCAAAACGGTTTTGTGCAGATATACTTGCCAGTACATCAGCCTCCGGGCTATGAGAAACTTTTCAATGGAATAAATACCTTTTGCCTCTACTACCAGCTTATCGTCCACTACGTTGAGCATTTTGATGATGCGGTCGGAACCGATGACCCCCTCCGATACCCCGGTAAAAAAACTGTCCCTTCGCAGATAATCGAGCCGATCCATATCAAGCTGCCCCGATACAAGCTGGGTCAGAAATTTTTTGGGGTAGTTATGGGTAAATATTTCGATGGCTGTATCGAGTCGGCCCTCCATTTGTTCGTTGAGCTGCTGCATAATATACAGCGACAGATGTTCGTGGGTGAAATTTTCAATCAGGCTGTGTTCGAGGGCATGCGAAAACGGACCATGACCAATATCGTGCAAAAGTATGGCAATGTTGACTGCTTCGGCTTCGTGATCGGTGATTTCGTGTCCCTTGGCCCGGATCACCTCAATGGCTTGATTCATCAGGTGCATAGCTCCCAGCGCATGCTGAAAACGCGTGTGCATGGCACCAGGATATACCATATGCGTCAAACCCAACTGCCTGATCCGACGTAACCGCTGAAACCACGGATGCTCTATCAAATCGTAAATAATGTCGTAATAAATGTGGATAAAACCGTATACCGGATCATTGACAATTTTACGCTTGTTGGTTGGCATGGTTATCCTATTTGAAGGTAAAAGTATTCAAAAATTCTAAAGCCATAAAATATTAATACTTGCCTATAACCTAAAATATTCCAACATCTGATAAAAAATTGGGTACAAAATAAGGGTATATTTGTTTTTGATTGTAATAAATAAAATGTTTTAGTACTTAACCTAAATACTATGTCCTATGAAAACACGTGTAGTCCTTACCCTAATTCTGGCAGCGGTTTATCTTTTTCCGCAGTGTAAAGAAAAAGATAAAGATGAAATTAATCTGACCAGTGAAAATATTGCCGACAGCCTGCACTGGATAAAACAGTCGTGTTTTAAAATTCAGGTTCTGGGGAAAACCATCTACTTCGACCCGCTTGGAATAAAAAAAGCTGATTCGGCCGATATCATTTTAATCACCCATCCACATGGCGATCATTTTTCACCGGCCGACATTGCAAAAATTGCGACCGGGAAAACAACGATATACGGCCCCAAGGAATGTAAATATAATGGCACATGTAAAGAATTTGTTGAGGTAGTACCTGGCCAAACAATCGAGATCGCACCAAACATTTCGATTACCACGGTGCCGGCATACAATGTGGTAAAAACCAACTTTCATCCCAAAGAAAAGCAGTGGGTAGGATATCTTGTGAAATTCGGGAACATAGTGGTATATCATGCGGGCGATACCGAGCGTATTCCCGAAATGAAAAATTTTACGGCACATATAGCACTGTTGCCTTTGGGACAGACCTATACCATGAACTCGGTAGAAGAAGCAGCCGATGCTGCCCGTGACGTTAAGGCCGAGATAGCTATACCTATGCACTGGGGAGCATACGAGGGAACCGCTGCCGATGCCCAAAAGTTTAAATCGCTGCTCGAAAACGAAATGAAAGTGATCATCAAATCGACCGAATGAATGGCAACCAACTGCTGATGATTTAAAATTGTGGAATGGGGCAGATCTGATTCGAGTCAGCCCTACGAATACCTCCAAAACGTATCAGCCTACAACTTCCTCCTGCCCGGAGGCATAGATAGCTGCTGTTGGCAGCAGTGCCTTGGGAGGGGGATTTTGCTATTTTGCTGTGGGATTGGTTGCTGCAGTGTTTTCGATGAATGGCAAGTTTTGATTCGTTCCGTCTTTATTAATACTCATCATCTGAAAATGCCCGTTTGGACCATTCTTTATTCCGACGAGCTTATCAGAGTTTTCGTGTTGCGTGGAATTTTGGCCACATCTATTATTTTCTATAACAGATACAGTGGGTAATCAAATTTTGGTTTACCCAAAATACAAATTGATATACGTGGTATAATTGTCACTTGCATACTGGATGAATGTTATTTGCTTGCATTACGCGTTTCCAATAGTGTTTTATCCGGCAGAATATCGTCGCCCCCAACTTGCTTCCTTAACCTTTAACCCTTAAACCCGCTTAGCCAACTTTTAAAGTTTGCGGCTTATTTTTTTCTTATTTTTGCTACGTGTACAATAAATGAGCAATTTTAACGTACTAATTTTTAAACTTCGGGATCTTGAGAAAAACATTTAGGTTTTGTTTTTTGCTTTTGTTGCCGGTAATGGTGTTGCTGCTGTGGGGATGCAGCACCAAGCGGAATACCTTTATCTCACGGACGTATCATACCATTACCGCTCATTACAATGTGTATTTCAATGGCAACGACAGCTATAAGCGGGGTATCAAAAAGATGACCCAGCAGCATCGCGATGATTTTACAACGCTGCTGCCGGTATTTATCTACCCCGGTACCGATGCAGCCAATAGCGTTTCGTCCGATATGGACAGGGCTATAAAGAAGGCTTCCAAAACCATTGCGTTGCACTCCATTACCGCTAAACCCGATTACAAAAAGGGCATTAAATCCGAACGACAGAAGGCATTCTACAACAAACGCGAGTATAATAAGTGGATCGACGACGCATATTTGCTTATGGCTAAAGCTTACATGGTAAAGGGCGAACTTACATATGCCAACAATATACTGCGTCAGATGCTTAAGGATTACCCCAAGGAAAATACCATCACCGAGGCACAGCTTTTGTTGGCCCGTAAACTTGTTCTTGAGGACGAGTTTACCGAGTCGGGCGAAATACTCGAAAAACTTTCGGAACAAAAAGATTTCCCCAAGAAATACACGGCTCTGCTCTATGCCATTTATGCCGAATATTACATCCGGCGCAAGATGCCCGACAAGGCAGCCGAAAAGCTCGAGATAGCTGCCCGTACGGCCCCGAACAAATTTTATCGCCTTCGCTATACTTTTATTCTGGGGCAACTCTATCAGCAGATGGGTAATTTTGCCAAAGCTATGGAGAAGTATAATCAGGTCATCCGCATGAATCCCCCCTACGAGATGACCTTTAATGCGCGGATCAATATGGCTAATGTTTTTGAAAAGGGACGAGGTAATGCAGACAATATCCGCGAAAGATTGTTTAAGCTCCTTGCAGATGAAAAGAATGTTGATTATCGCGACCAGATTTACTATGCTATAGGAAATTTGTACCTCAACGAAGGCGATAAGGATAAGGCCATTGAGTATTACAAGCTGTCGGTTGCTTCGGGTAGCGATAATACCCGTCAAAAGGCTAAAAGCTATCTGGCTATTGCCGATCTATACTATAAGGACCGGAATTATCTGATGGCGCAGGCTTATTACGATAGTTCCCTTACCCTGATTGATGAAAAATTTCCTGACTATGATGTCATCAACAGCAGAGCCCGAAGCCTTACCATGCTGGCCAAGAGTCTTCAGCGGATTGCCTTTGAGGATAGCGTTCAGTTTGTGGCCCGAATGAGCGAGAACGAACGCAATATGTTTATCGATCAGATTATAGCCAATGTTAAGAAAAAAGAGGCCGAGGAAGCTCGTCGGCAACAGGAACTGCTGCAGGAGCAGCAGAGCAACCTGATGGCCTACAATGAAATGCAGGGGCGGAGCATGACCACCAATGCTGCTGCCGGCGGGGGGTGGTATTTTTACAATCTATCGGCTAAGAGCAGTGGTGAGGCCGAGTTTAGACTCAAGTGGGGGAATCGTAAGCTGGAGGATAACTGGCGTAGAAGCAATAAGGCTGTTGTTAGTACAGATGGAGGGGAACCAACTGCCAGAGAAGGCGAAGAGACCGAGGGTAACGACAAAAAATCTGCCCAGAAGGGACTCAGTAACAAAACCCGAGAGTATTACCTGGTGGATCTGCCTCTGACCGATTCGGCCATGCAGGCTTCGCACGAACGAATCCTAACTAATCTGTTGACTTCAGCAACTATTTATAAGAACGATCTGCACGAGTATTCGTTGGCAGCCGGCCAGTACCAAGAGATCATCCGTCGTTATCCCGATAAACCTGAGGCGGCCGAAGCCTACTTCCAGCTTTATTTGCTTGCCCGACAACAAAACAATACCGAACGGGCCGAAGAGTACAAAAATAAACTCATGATGCAGTTCCCCCAAAGTAATTATGCCCGCTTGCTGGCTAACCCCAATTTTCTGAATGAAATGCAGGAAAAAGAACAGCAGGTAAATCGGCTCTACGAGCAAGCCTACCGGCAGTTTAATGCCGGAAATTTCCAACAAGCCTTGCAGCTTTCGCAACAGGGATTAACACAGTATCCCGACCATAGCCTGAAGTTGAAGTTCACCTTCCTGCACACATTGTCACGGGGACGGATTATGGGTAACGATACACTGCGTATAGGGTTGGCCAACTTTATTCGTACCTATCCCAAATCTGAAGAAGCAGGTCTGGCAAAAGACATCATTGCTGCCCTTGATGCTGTGCATCCCGAAAGTAAGGCCGAAGCCGAAAAACAAATTGCCAAAGCTATTTTCCGACAACCCGCGGAAGAAGAAAAACATTGGGTGGTGGTGGCCTTACGGGGTTCGAATATCAATCCCGCTAATCAGTTGAGCTTTAATCTGATCAATTACAATCTCGACCATTATCCCAACATCAATTTAAACATCAAAATCGAAGCGCTGGGAAATAAAAATCAGTTGATTGTAGTGCGTGATTTCAAAACCCGTACCGAGGCGATGAATTATCTCAATGCCATCTCGGCCGATCCAGAGGTTCGTCGAGAGGTCGATAATATTGAAGATAGTTTTGTGATTACCGAAGCCAATTATACGCTGCTGCAGAACGAAGGGTCAATCGAAACCTATCGTACATTTTTCAGGGAAACTTACAAATAGGCTGCTATGGTTGCACAAAAAGACATAACCGTACTTTGGGCCGATGACGAAATTGACCTGTTGCGTCCCCATATCCTTTTTCTCGAAACAAAAGGGTATCGGGTAATTACGGTGACCAATGCCAACGATGCTCTGAATGTGGTTGCGCAGCAAAAGGTCGACATTATTTTTCTCGATGAGAATATGCCGGGCAAAAGTGGCCTTGAAATCATTCTGCCACTCAAACAGTTATTGCCTTTTGTGCCGGTGGTAATGATTACCAAGAGCGAGGAAGAGAATGTGATGAACAATGCCATTGGGGCAAAGATTGACGACTATCTTATTAAGCCTGTCAATCCCAATCAAATATTGCTTTCGATAAAAAAACATGTAGAAAACCGTCCGTTGGTGGTCAGCGCTACTACCCAGTCGTATCAGATGGAGTTTGCCCGTCTGGCCATGCAGATCAATACGGCCCACGATTTTGACGATTGGGTAAATATTTATCGTCAACTGGTTTTCTGGGAATTGCAGCTCGAACGTACCGAAGCCCAACTGCTTCAAACATTACAGTCGCAGAAACAGGAGGCGAATGCCGGTTTCGGGCGTTTCATCAAAAATAATTATCAAAACTGGTTTGATGCCCGTAACCCAGCCAAGCCGGTCATTTCCCCCACGGTTTTTTCTAAAAAAATTTTTCCCTTGATCGAAAAGGGCGAAAAAGTTTTCATTATTCTTATCGATAATCTTCGCTACGATCAGTGGCGGAGCATTATGCCGGCACTTACCGATTTTACTGCCATTGCATCGGAAGATTTATATTGCAGTATCCTGCCCACTGCGACCCAGTATGCACGCAATGCGCTTTTTTCGGGACTGATGCCGATGGAGATACACCAGATCTTTCCCCAGTTATGGATTGACGAGGAAGAAGAGGAATCGAAAAATGTCAATGAAGAGGAACTGTTGGCCTTTCAGATTAAGCGTTATGCCCCTTCGTTGTCGTTTCATTATGAAAAAATCAATAACTATAAATACGGACAGCGCTTTCTGGAAAGGTTGCCGGGGTTGAAAAATGTCCCGCTGATTGTTTCGGTTTTTAATTTTGTGGATATACTATCTCATGCTCGAACACAAACCGAGGTGTTGAAGGAGCTGGTTCTCGATGCAGCTGCCTATCGTTCGGTTACCCTTTCGTGGTTTCAGCATTCGGTAATCCCCGAGATTATTCGCCAGATGATTGAGTGGGGTTACCGGATAGTGATAACTACCGACCATGGATCGATACAGGTGAACAATCCCGTAAAGGTAGTAGGCGATAAACGCACGACCAGCAACCTGCGGTATAAAAGTGGGAAAAATCTCAACTACAACTGGAAAGAAGTGTACGAGGTAAAGAAACCATCGCTGATACATCTACCCAGCACTAATCTATCAACTACCTACATATTTGCGCTCAACTCTGACTATTTTGTTTATCCCAATAATTACAATCAGTTTGTGAGCTATTACAAAAATACCTTTCAGCATGGGGGTATTTCGATGGAGGAAATGTTGGTTCCTTTTGTTGAACTGGTAGCCCGTTAGTTTGGGTTTAATGATTGAGTGAATCTTTTGCCTTGTGTCGGTGCAAGGGTTTAATTATCAGACGTACTTTAGAAAGTTCGGTCAAGCGCTGGTCATTGGGGAGGGGGACATAGCCCGAGGCCAGAACGTAGTGTTGACCTTCGGTAAGCACCCATTTCAGAAACTCATGTACAGCCCGGGCCTTGGGTTTGCCTTTCGATACGAAATAGAGCATCCGGGCTGGGGGACTTGGATACCGTCCATCCTGTATGGCATGCTGTAGGCTATCGAGGTGTTCATAAAAGTTTTCAGCAACATCAATCCTGCCGTTTTCGTTCAGGTCGATTGGTAAAATTTTAATTCCGGAAAAAGGCCGTTTGGTCTTCAGGTCGTAAGCAAAGATCAGGTTGTTGTATCCGATAGCAAGGGGGTCGTTTTTAACGGCTATGGTAATACCGGGGTCGCCGTATACGCCCACGCCAGCAAGCATTTCCTGCCGGGAATGCAGGAATTTAGCCCACATTTCGGCTGCACCACAGGCATCGGATCGAGTATATACATTGATCATCATTTCGCTGCTGGGTACAGAAAAAATTTCGTTCCACTGGGTAAGCGACTGTTTAACAAATATCTGCTGTAACTGCCGGGGCGTCAATCCTTTATTCAGCAGTGAATCGGCCAGTGGATGGGCCGAACTGATGATGGGCACAACAGCATCCATTACGACACCAATTTTCCATGCACCCTTTGCCTCTTCTTCGGCCGAAATATCGCGCGAAACCATGGCCAGATCAACCATTTCCGAGAGCACATCGGTGATGCCTTTGCCCGACCCGCCGGCGGTTATGTCGATCTCAACCTCGGGATATAGCTTGCGAAACTCTTCGGCCCAGAGAGTTGTCATGGGATAAAGGGCAAATGCTCCCGATAGGGTAATGCGTCCTTCGATCGAACGTTTCTTATGGTAGCGGGGTTCGGGACCACAGCTCACCATGACCATTCCCGCTAATGCAATTATTGTCAACAGCCGTCGAATAGATGTCAGCATTTTTCTGCTATGTTTTCAGCGGTAAAAGTAATGTAAGTATTTATTTTCTGCTACATAATCTTATGTGCCGGGATATGTTCGGGATCACTGCAAGCTAAAAATTGTGGATTTATCGGTTTGCACCGTCGATGGGGTTAGAATGGCAAGACCTCAAATGTCGTTTGTTTTGAAATTTTTCAATTTTTTTCAACAATGACCTTTTAAATGGGCAATAAGGTATAACTTTGAAGTGTTTCGTGTGTAACTTACCGGCGTTATGAAGTTTTCTCATTTACATGTTCATACACAATTTTCGTTGCTCGATGGGGCGTCGGACATAAAGAAGCTGTATAGCAAGGCTGTTGCCGATGGGATGCCGGCATTGGCTATTACCGATCATGGCAATATGTTCGGGGTTTTTGAGTTTGTAGCCGAGGCATATAATCATCGGCTTAATCCCGACGATCCTGCCGACAAGCGGGTGAAAGTCAAACCTATTGTCGGATGCGAGTTTTATGTGGTGGCCGACCGTTTGCGGCATTCGTTTACCCGTGGCGAGAAAGATCAGCGTTATCATCAAGTATTACTGGCCAAAAATCAGGTAGGTTACCGTAACCTGGTCAAGCTTTCGTCGCTGGGATTCATCGAAGGATACTACTCCAAATATCCCCGTATCGACAAAGAATTGATATTGAAATACCACGAGGGACTTATTGCTACTACCTGTTGTCTGGCAGGCCATGTTCCCAAGGCCATTCTGCACAAAAGTGAAGAAGAAGCCGAGGCAGAATTTAAGTGGTGGCTCGATGTATTTGGTGAAGATTATTACATCGAACTCCAGCGTCACGGTATTCCCGATCAAGAACGGGTCAATCAGGTGTTGCTGAAATGGGCGCAGAAGTACAATGTAAAAATCATTGCTACCAACGACAGCCATTATACCGATGTGACCGATTACAATGCTCACGACATACTGTTGTGTGTGAATACAGGCGAGAAAAAGAGCACTCCTATTGCTAAGGAATATCTCGACGACGATGAGGTGAATCTTAAAAATACCCGCTTTGGCTTTTACAACGACCAGTTCTATTTTAAGACCACCGATGAGATGACGCGTCTGTTTCAGGATTTACCCCAGGCCATTGACAATACCAACGAAATTGTTGATAAGGTCGATCTGCTTCATTTGCAGCGCGACATCTTGCTTCCCCATTTTCCCATTCCCGAGGGTTTTGTCAGTCAGGATGAGTATTTACGGCATCTTACCTTCGAGGGAGCACGTCGGCGTTATCACGAGCTTACGCCTGCCATTGAGGAACGACTCAATTATGAATTGCAGATTATCGAACGCATGGGATTTGCCGGATATTTTCTTATCGTGATGGATTTTATTAAAGCCGGCAGGGAGTTGGGTGTATTTGTTGGTCCGGGTCGTGGATCGGCTGCAGGATCGGCGGTGGCCTACTGCATTGGCATTACCAATATCGATCCTATCAAGTACGATCTTCTTTTTGAACGTTTTCTTAATCCCGACCGCAAGAGCATGCCCGATATCGATACTGATTTCGATGACGAAGGTAGGCAAAAGGTGATTGATTATGTGGTAAAAAAATACGGTCGCAATCAGGTGGCCCAGATTATTACCTACGGTACAATGGCCGCCAAGATGAGTATCAAGGATGTGGGGCGTGTGCTTGATCTGAGCCTGAGCGAAACCAATGAGCTTTCGAAACTGGTGCCCGAACGGCCGGGAATTACCCTGCAAAGAATTTTTGAGGCCCCCATCGACGGCGAAAAGGGGTTGCGCGAGAAAGAAGGACTGAATGCCGATGAAATTGCCAATGTGCTCAAGCTGCGTGAGATTATCAAAGGCGACGATCTTAAAGCACAGGTACTGCGTGAAGCCCGGAAAATTGAAGGTTCGGTACGCAATACCGGCGTGCATGCGGCAGGGATTATCATTGCCCCTACCGACCTTACCGATATAGTGCCGGTGGCTGTAGCCAAGGATGCCGATTTGTATGTAACCCAGTACGAGGGAAAGGTCATCGAGCAGGCCGGGGTTATTAAAATGGACTTTCTGGGGCTTAAAACCCTTACCATTATTAAAAATGCGCTGGAACTTATCCGTCAAAACCATGGGATTACCATCGACATCGACAATATCCCGCTCGACGATGCAAAGACCTATGAATTGTACCAGCGGGGCGAAACCAATGGTACGTTCCAGTTCGAAAGTCCGGGAATGCAAAAGTATCTGCGCGAACTCAAGCCCGACTCGTTCAACGACCTGATTGCTATGAATGCGCTTTATCGGCCGGGACCGCTGGAATATATTCCCAATTATATTGCCCGTAAACATGGCAAGGAGCCCGTTACCTACGACCTGCCCGAAATGGAGGAATACCTGAAAGATACCTACGGGATTACCGTATATCAGGAGCAGGTCATGTTGCTTTCGCAAAAACTGGCCGGTTTTTCTAAGGGTGATGCCGATATGTTGCGTAAGGCAATGGGTAAAAAAGATCGTAAAACGCTCGATAAACTGAAGCCTAAATTTATTGAACAGGCCTCGCAGAAAGGCTACGATGTTAAAATTCTGGAAAAAATCTGGGCCGACTGGGAGGCGTTTGCTTCGTATGCCTTTAACAAGTCGCACAGTACCTGCTATGCTTTTGTTGCTTATCAGACGGCTTACCTCAAGGCACACTATCCTGCCGAATATATGGCAGCCGTACTCAACAACGCCGCAAGTATTGAAAAAATAACTTTCTTCATGGAAGAATGCCGGCGACTGGGTATAGAGGTTTTGGGTCCCGACATCAACGAAAGTCGCGAGACTTTCACCGTCAACAAAAAAGGAAATATTCGTTTCGGACTGGCAGCTATCAAGGGCATAGGCGAAGGGGTGGTGTCGGTAATTATCGACGAACGCGACAAAAATGGACCCTATAAGGATGTGTACGATTTTTTCAGTCGTGTCAACTATTCGTCGATTAGTCGCAAGGTGATTGAAAACCTGATTATTGCCGGTGCACTCGATAGCTTTGGCATAAAACGTTCGGTCTACTTTGTTACCGATGGGCAGACCAACTTTATCGAGCAGCTGATCAAGTATGGCACCCGTATGCAGGAGGAAAAGCGTTCGCAGCAACAGAGCCTCTTTTCTATGATCGATAACGGAAATGGGTTGCAGATACCTCCCCCCAAAGTCCCGACGGTGGAGGAAGACTGGACGATTATCGAACAGCTCAATCGCGAAAAGGATCTGATTGGCATTTACCTTTCGGGGCATCCCCTCGATCCCTATCGGTTTGAATTTGAAAATATTTGCACCCACCAACTATCCGACCTTAACGACCTTACCCCCCTGAAAGGTAAAGAGGTGGTGGTAGGAGGACTGGTAGTGGAGGCGCGCCCCGGTATCACCAAAAATAACAAACCCTACCTTGCTGTTACGATGCAGGATTATAACGGAACGTTTAAATTTAACCTGTTCGGCAAGGATTTTGACCAGTTCGAGCGCATGTTCCGTAAGGACTGGATGGTTCTGGTAAAGGCCAAAATTCAAATGCGCGAATTTGGCAATCGCAATGAACTTGAATTTAAAATTAACCGCGTAATGCATCTGGCCGACGTCCGCGATGAACTACTGAAAAGCGTGCAGCTTACTATCCCCTACGACCATATCGACGATGAATTTGTGCAAACGCTCGTTCAGCAAGTAAAAAATAATCCCGGTAAATTATCCCTGAGAATTGCCCTGTTCGATGCCGAAAACAATATGAAGGTCGATTGCATTTCGCGTACCTATAAAATTAAAATTTCAAATGATTTTCTTAACTTTATCCATGCTTATCCTTTTATACATCTTAGCATTGCCTGAACTTTTTTTGAAATGAACGGTTTTTAGTATATCGGTATCAATAAATTTAAAATTTACAATTATGGCACTCGAACTTACGGATAGTAATTTTGATGAACTGGTCCTGAAATCGGACAAACCGGTAATGGTTGACTTTTGGGCTGAATGGTGCGGCCCGTGTCGTATGATTTCGCCTATTGTCGAAGAACTGGGAAAAGAATACGCCGGTAAGGTAGTAGTCGGCAAGGTAGATGTTGATAGCAACAACGCTACTGCTATGCGTTTTGGCATACGAAACATCCCTACCGTTCTTTTCTTTAAAAACGGTCAGGTGGTCGACAAGCAGGTAGGAGCGGTTTCAAAAAGTGTGTTTGTGCAAAAGCTTAATAAGCTGCTGGAAGGGTGAACCCCTTCCTTTTTTTTACCATTTATTATTTTATCCGAAAATATAACTAAGGCTTTTCGTTTCGTCGTTGTACCGGATTTGCAGTCAGGAGGGCACAAATATTATCAGATAAATTCACAGACTTCGCCGATCAAATGAAAAACATCGTGATTAGCTTCGAATAATGATTATTCGATGGCTATTTTGTCAATTTTTAACGGTCTTCCATTATCGGTGATTTTTAACACGTATATTCCCGCACTTAAGTCAGAAACATCAATTGCTGTATTACCCGAATGTATATACCCTGTTTTTTTGATCCTGCTTTGGGTATCATAAATGAAAACGCTAAGGGAATGTTGATAATTTTCGCTTCCAAGGTCGATATAAATTTTTTTTCTGGCCGGATTGGGATAGATTTTGATTTTTGGATCAATCGAAATATCTCGTGTATTATTGATAATCAGAGGTGTTCCCCAGGTAACGTTGCCTTTTTTGTAATAGACCAGTTTGCGTTCTTCGCCCAAACAAAAGGGTCCCCAATTCAAATAAGAATAATAAGGGCCACCAAGTCCCCTAATGTACTCATAATCAAAAGTACATGCATCAACAGCAATAAGTCTTAGCCAGCAGGAATCTCCTGTGCTATTAGCAAGTTCCGAATACTGAGAACGCAATAAAATTTTAGATTCAGGATTTTTATTCAACATAGTGTAAGCGTAAAGTTCATGGGATCTGACAATAGGTTCCCCAGGTAATTTATCAAAAAGGGAATCCGAAGTAACTATCATCGTCAGGGTGTCGTAATGGTACGTAGAAGTAGTGCTGTCGGTCCATATTGTCTCAATACTTTCCTTGCGTGAATAACGGTATGCGATAGTGTCAGCATATTCTGTGCGTTCGAGGTATTTATATATTGTTTTGGTCGTTTTTTCACGAATAGGATTGTAGCACCAATCATTACAGAATGGTTTCGTCGTTATAACATGTAGCTCATCACCGACCTGAAAATCATTTACATCCTTCCACGTCAGGTTGTTGATTCCTAAGTCTGGATGGGAAAGACCAACCAAAGTAAATGCCTTTAGCCAATTTCCACAACAAAATTCGATATCCGGGAAAAAATAGAAATTAACCATTGTGACGAAACCATAATTTTTACTGATCTTAAGTGGCATGTTGTTAATTTCCTTTTCAATAGGATTCATATTTTTGTCTAAGGCCTGAAACTCTATGGTTTTTACCGAATCGTTAATTCCCAGAAAAGATAGCGTATCGTGTTTTATCACTGTTGCCTTAATCATAAGGGAATCATTGCCGGTGTAGGCTATCCAACTATCTCCTGGGTTAGCATTGGTTTTGATTATGATAGTTTCACCTCGTATGTTAAGGAACTTGTTGGTCCCGTCGGTATTAATGGTCACATATTTACCGATCCATGAGGCATAAAAGGGTGAGAAACATTCGATATCCACCGGTTGAATTACTGTAAAAGGATAAAATATCGAATCATCCTGCATAGCCTTTACCGAATCTATACGAATACAGCTAATTTGGCCGTTTTGGTCAGCAAAGTAGGCGATTCGCCTGCTATCAATGGTTTGATAATTTTGCCCTCGTGCATTTAGCAGTGATATAAAGGCAAAAATAATAGTTAGGTAACTTGTTATCTTCTTCATACAAAAAGGTCATTTTTGTTATAAACTTCTTTTTGATTTTATCTCGGTGGCTGTAAGTCGAATGTTTCCTATTTGATCGGCTTTAATCCTGCTGGGATTGCATTGTATGTTTGCAATTTAAAGCTCAGACTTTTGTTTCATCCTTGCACCCAGTTTTAACCTGTTTGAATTTTCAGCCCGTCAGGATTATTGAATCAAATGCTCGTTTCAGACTAAAATACACCTCCAATTTACTGTAATTTTTTTATTATCCAATTTTTACAGTGATTTTTTATCATTTTATCTATAATAAACACCTGGTTAATATGCGCTGTCGGTATTGTGCCTGCCTATATTTCAGGTTATCGACAATTTATGGGCTGAATTATTTTGTGAGGTATCCATAAAAAATTATTTTTCGGGCGGGGCATTTTTTAATTTTGCGCCATTAATCTGATACGAGTTATTGTTTGGAATGACAAAAAGAGGGTGATACGGGGTGGCCGGCAGTTGTTCCCGTGGTTTTTTTAATTTGAACGTTTATGAAAAAGCAATTGGTTTATGTGCGCTATCTTGCGGGTTTTGTGTTGATTCTGTTGTTGTTGTGGGGGGTGCATCGGATTGCGTTTCGTTGGGCAATACAAAAATCAGTCGATCATCTTACCGATACATGGAATGTCAGTATCAGTTTTGGAAGCTATAGATCACAAGGGTTATCGGGAGCTGTTTTCCAGAAGGTCTGCATTACCTATGCCAGTGGTGATACACTTTTTTGGGGCAATGATATAAAAGTTCGGCTAAAACTGTTGCCGCTGATTATAGGAAAATTTCAACTGGCAAAGTTGCAGATCGATTCGATGGTAGTCAATTACCGGCCTCATTTTTTGCATCGTAACGATACGACTGGGTATGCTTCGGATCATCAGTCGGAAAAGCTGACCATTAATAACCGTTTGCGTGGTTTGTTCAGAAAATTGCCGGCTACCTGCCTGATAGGTTCTGCTACTTTCCGGTATATCGACAGCAGCCAGTGGTTTTGTGCCCGAATCGACAGCTTTACCATAAAGGATAAACGTATGCAGGGTATCCTGCACCTGTCCGATGCCAATGCAACGAGTACATTGGAGTGCCAGGGAAAATTAATTCCAGGCCAGTATCATCTTGCCATATCGATACGGAATCGGCAGGCCGGCGATAATCCTCTTCCTTTTTCCGGCCAGAAATGGAATCTGATGCTTTCGTTCAGCAGCGCATATCTCGAATGTCAATTGCCCAATGCAACCACACTCCTGTTTTCTGTTTCGGCACGGGATCTTTCGCTGTTTCATCCTAAGCTATCGGAACAAGCAGTTCGGTTTGATACCTCTGGTCTGTCGTTGCTTATTAAAACAGAAAAAGACTACTGGTGTATCGATAGTGTTTCGCGGCTGACTTTCAATGGATTTACGTTTCCGTTGTTTGTTCGTTACGATTACGATACGGTTAATCCTACGCTGGATTTTGCCATTCCGCACATTGAGTTTCCTGCCCAACAACTGTTTGATGCGTTGCCCAAGGGAGCTTTCCGGCATCTCACCGGGTTGAAGGCCGAGGGTAATTTGTCGTTTGCCCTTCGGGGGCGTATTCCCTTTGGCATGCTTGATAGTTTATATCTGTATTCACAGCTACAGCCTTCCAGTTTTCGGATAAAACAATTTGGTCCGGCATATTTGCCCATGCTGAATGATACTTTTACCGTTTACCGACACGAACCCGGTTTTCCCCCTGTAGCAATTCGGGTCGATTCCAATGCAGCATCCTATACCCGTTTGCGCGATATCCCCAAGCATCTGATCGATGCCGTGCTGACTTCAGAGGACGGTACATTTTTTTATCACAGAGGATTTAACGAAGAAGCCTTTGCCAAATCGCTGGCCGAGAACATTCGCAAAAAACGTTTTGCCCGGGGCGCCAGTACCATTAGCATGCAACTGATACGCAATGTTTTTCTGTCGCGCAACAAAAATTTGTCGCGTAAGTTCGAAGAGGTGCTTCTTACCTGGCTGCTCGAAAATTCGCATATCGTAACCAAAGAACGTATGCTCGAAATTTATTTCAACATCATCGAATGGGGGCCTAACATTTATGGGATAAAGCAGGCGGCCCGGTTTTACTTTAACAAAAAACCCTCGCAGCTTACCTTGCAGGAAAGTATTTTTCTGGCGGCTATCATACCTTCACCCAAGTATTTCCGTTATACCTTTGTAACCAATGGCAGTATGAAAGACGGTTTTGAAGGTTATTTTCAGCGGGTAGCCCAGATTATGCTGGCACGAAATCAAATTCAGCCTTCCGATACTATTGGGCTTAATCACAGGGTAACCCTTAGCGGTGAAGCTGCAAAAATGCTGATTTCGCCACAGGATTCCCTGCTGACAAATCCATCCGATACCCTCTTTTTCGATGCAAACGAGGATTTTTAACTATTTTTATGCTCAAAAAGTTACGGATGCTACCTGAACTTTTATAATATTGCAAGATCTGATCGGCTGCAGGTAAACCGATAGCAGGTATAGTATGTTAGAATAAGGGCTAAGATCCTGTAATTCATTTTAGGCGGTGGCATGGAGTTAAATTTAGTATTGTATTAACGCAAAAGTTGTCAATAAATAAAAATATTTTTCGAATGAAGAAACGTCTTCTCATTGTAGCGGTAGTTGTAGGAAGCATTCTTACCACCAGTTTTGTAAGTAACGAATTTAAGATTAGTAAAAGCATCGATATTTTCATAAGTCTTTTCAAGGAGCTAAATTATAATTATGTCGACGACATTGATCCCGAGAAGCTCATCAATTCGGGTATTGACGCTATGCTCAAGACGCTCGATCCCTATACAACTTACATTCCTGAGTCGAAGCTCGAAGATTTCCGGTTTCAGACTACCGGCCAGTATGGGGGTATAGGCGCCATTATTCGTCGTATCGACGATTATGTATACATAGCCGAGCCTTACGAAGGTTGTCCTGCTGCAAAGGCCGGACTTAAGGCGGGCGATAAAATCCTGGCGGTTGACGGTGTCGAAGCCAAGGGTAAAGATGTTAGTTCAGTTAGCGAACAGCTTAAGGGTACACCCGGTACATCCGTTGAGGTTACCATCGATCGGATGGGTGTAGAACAGCCCCTGAAAATTAAAATTACCCGCGAAAAAATTACGATTCCCAATGTGCCCTATTATGGCATGCTTACGGATTCTGTTGGGTATATACGTCTTTCAAATTTTACCACGAATGCCGGACTTGAGGTCAGGCAGGCTGTTACCGCACTCAAGGCCAAAAAAGCAAAAGCCCTTATTCTCGACCTGCGCGATAATCCGGGAGGATTGCTTAGCGAAGCCGTGGAAGTAGTAAATTGTTTTATCCCCAAAAATCAACTGGTGGTATTTACCAAGGGAAAAATCAAAGAATCGTTCAAGCGATATGTGACCATCAACGATCCTATTGATACGCTGATCCCCTTGACGGTACTAACCAGCCGTGGTACCGCATCGGCTGCAGAAATAGTAGCTGGAACCCTGCAGGATCTCGACAGGGCGGTGATTATCGGCCAACGCACTTTTGGGAAAGGGCTGGTTCAGCAAACCCGACCCCTGAGCTATAATACCCAACTCAAGGTGACGGTTGCCAAATACTATATTCCCTCCGGACGCTGCATCCAGGCGGTCGATTATTCCCACCGCAATGAAGATGGCAGCGTGGGCTATATCCCCGATTCGCTGATCAAGGAATTTAAAACGCACGCAGGACGAACAGTGTACGATGGAGGAGGAATTATGCCCGACATCAAAACTGAACCCGACAAATACAGCCAGATTGCCTTGAATCTGTATGCTAAAAATATCATCTTCCATTTTGCTACTGAGTTTGTGCGTGACCATCCGACAATAGCCCCTCCGGCCAAATTTACCATCGATGACGAAACCTACCGCAGGTTTACCGAGTACGTAAACAAGCAAAATTTCGACTATCAAACGCAAACCGAGCAACAACTTGAAAAACTCATAGAAACAGCTAAAAAGGAAAGATACTATCAATCGGCCGAACAGGAATTTATACATCTTAAGGAACGTATATCGCATGATAAAAACAAGGATTTGGAAGTTTTTCGTAAGGAAATTGAAAAACTGCTGATCGACGAGATTATTCCTCGTTATTATTATCAAAAGGGAAGAATCATAGCATCGATCAATGGAGGAGATAAGGAGGTAGAGAAAGCTATACAGATAATGAGCGACCGGACAGCATATGCAGGCCTGCTTTCCAGTAGTGCTGTCATTGGAAAAGAGGAACATCGGTCGAAAGAGGAAAGTACCGTGCTGGAAGAAGATACCGAATAACCATTTTTATTAAATTTTGCATCGAAAAAATAATCTGTAGCTTATAATCCATAAAAAGTGATACGTTCAAGAGGAACATTCGACCCTTACGGTCGAATGTTCGTTTAAATGTAATGTTCTACAAATATTTAATCCCTGACGGTATTAGAGACGGTATATGGAATTATTGCGTTTCTGCGGTCGGGAAGTAATAAAAAACTGGACAATAGGGGCAGTCAGAAGACTGCCATTTCGAGGCGACGAAGTCTGTGACATCGCCGATCAAATAGGAAAGGAGGCTAATAAGTTAGTGTTTGTTTAACCAAATGGAAGTCGGTACTTACAAAATATTTTTCGGCTAAGATTTTTTAACATTTCAGTTGCCCAGTAAACGATAAAATGGAATAACTTTAGACAACTATTTCGGGTGAAAAAGGTTTAACTTCTGCGATGCGAAGATTCGGTTCCATATTAATGGTGATATTTATGCTGCTGGCCAGTGGGGGGTTTACCATTGCCCGTCACGTATGTAGCAGTTCTGGGGTTTTTGTGAAAGTAGGAATGTTGGGTACCACGGCCGATTGTGGTATGAGTCTTAATCCTTCCGCATGTACTTCGCATCCATTGATTGATAATCCTCCTTGCTGCCAGAACAGTGTGCAGACCCTTATCGTCGATCCTTTTACGGTGCAATCGTCGTTACAGGTGATCGCCTTTTACCTTATCAGTCCTTTGTTTTTTGCTTATTCTGTCATTTTTTCGATAAATCAACTTTATATTGCCACCCCTTGCACAAGTGACAGGGCCTCGCCCTTCCTGCACGCAATCGATCGGCTTGCTGTCATTTGTGTATTCCGCAAGTGATTCCTTTCGCATTTTTCACGATAGGTTGAAACTCGTATGTTTGTTTTCGTCCGGAAAACACACTAAGTATTTTGCTCGGTGATTAGCCGGATGGACCTACAGTTCCGCTCTAACGGTCTGTAGTGTTTCGGCAGAGATTAAAACATGCTTGTTTCAGCTAACCTCCAAACAATCTCCGATCTATACCTGTGAATTTTAGTTTTGAAACTAAACTCACAGGAAGTTGAAATTAATTGCTATGAAACTGCTATTTGTGTGTAAACGCACTAAAGGTTACAACATGCAGGTTTTATTCGGCTGGGAGTTCAAAAAATTTATACAATTAAAATATAATCAATAATTTAAAAATTGTAGAGGTATGAGAAACTGGAAAGAAACATGCAACAAGCGCTTCTTATTGGTTCGAAGTGCTGTAAGACCCATCCAACTTATGATTAGCTTTATCATTCTTGGGTTGGCTATTGCTTCGTCGACGTTAATGGCACAAAACAAGTCCGATGGACTGAAAACAGAAACCATTAAGGTTTGGGGCAATTGCGAGTCATGCAAGCAACGCATCGAGAAGGCTGCTAAAACTGATGGGGTCACCCGCGCAGTTTGGGATATCAAAACCAAAATGTTGACGCTGACCTACGATCCCCATAAAACGACAAGTGAAAAAATTCAGAAACAGATTGCAGCTGTAGGGCATGATACTGAAAAGTTCAAGGCTGATGATAAAGCTTATGCCAATTTGCCCGGTTGCTGCAAATATGATCGGCGTAAATAGTTGATCATGGAATTGTTTTTATAAGTTAGGAAGCTGGGCGTGGTCAAAGCCGCAATTGCTCATAAAGTCGCTGTTACTACGCTCAGCACTCCTTAACTTTTAATCTTCAGCATCATGAAAAAGTGCATGCTTAAATTGAAACATTCCTGACAAATTAAGAACTATAGCTTGCAAGTTCGATCTTGGATAGGGGACATAAAAAAATGTTATAAGTCAGTAACTAATTTATTTTTATATGAATGCTATATTCAGAAAATGTATTTTTGGTATTATTCTGTTTCTGCCGATTTGGGCTACCTTGGCCCATGAGAATAATAAACTTTCTGGGCACGACACTGTATACAAGGAAAATGTCCAAACATTTCCGGGTCAGGAGTCGATTCGTGTAAAAGAGGAGTTTTCTACATTACATCCAATGATAGTTCATTTTCCTATTGTTTTTATTTTGTTAGCTTGCGTATTGCAAATTTTGAGACTTAAATTAAAACGTGAATCATGGGATGAATTAATCTTGTATATACTGTTGGCTGGTATAATAACTGCATACCTGTCGGGAGAGGTATTTCATCCTCATACCGAAGGGCTTAGCTCAGATGCCTCGATTATTTTGGAGCGTCACGAATTCTTTGCTTCACTTACATTACTTACATCGCTATTAGCACTGCTTACAAAAATAGTGAGCGTTTACTTTAATCCTTTACGAAAGTTTGTCATAGAGATAATTACGGCGGTCTTACTTCTTGGGGCAGCCACGTTTGTATCGGTATCGGGGCATTGGGGAGCCTACCTTACCCATATCGAAGGGGTAGGTCCACAGGGTAAGTATCTGAAATCGGAAAACTGATGTAAGAAGCGTAATCACGTAATCAAGTATATGGGTTCACTTGTGGCATTATTCAGTAATCAGTCTCTGAGTTGGGATATTTTCCCCGACATATTTCTCAGGTACAGCAGTAGTCCGGCAAAATTATACAACAAAAAGCACAGATAATAAACCATTGCAGGGAGATAAGAATGATTGGGTTAAGTACCGGAAACTACAAAGGCAGCTCTGCTGACTTAACGTAAATCTCTAAAAATAAGGGAGAAACATGTTAAACAACATTGTAAAATATTTTCTTGAAAACAGGTTAATAACCTTTATTCTATTGATATCATTCATTGTCGGCGGACTTGTAACTATGCCCTTTGACCGGCATTTGGGTTTTCTGCCGCGTAATCCGGTACCGGTCGATGCCATCCCCGACATTGGGGATAATCAGCAAATTGTGGCAACGGAATGGATGGGACGATCTCCCCGCGACATAGAGGATCAGGTTACCTATCCGCTAACTACTGCTTTGTTGGGTATACCAGGAGTAAAGGCTATACGGAGTACCTCAATGTTTGGTATGTCGTTTATCTACATTATTTTTAAGGATGGGGTCGATTTTTATTGGAGCCGTTCGCGTATACTGGAGAAGTTAAACTCTTTGCCACCAGGCACACTGCCGGAAGGGGTACAACCCAAACTGGGACCGGATGCCACAGCATTGGGACAAGTATTTTGGTACACGCTTGAAGGGCGCGATCCTAAAACAGGTAAGCCACAAGGAGGTTGGACCCCCCAAGAACTAAGGACTATTCAGGATTTTTACGTACGGTATGCTCTCAGCTCGGCAGAAGGTGTATCAGAAGTGGCATCCGTGGGAGGTTTTGTCAAAGAATATCAGATCGATCTGGACCCTGCAGCCATGAAAGCATTAGGGGTTTCGGTAATGGATGTTATGAAAGCGGTCCGAAATAGCAATATCGACATTGGCGCCGAAACCATTGAACTCAATCAGGTAGAGTACATTATTCGTGGGTTGGGCTATATTAAAAGCCTCAGCGACCTTGAAAATTCGGTCATTGAGGTTAAAAACAACGTTCCCATCAGAATAAGAGATATTGCTCACGTGTCTTTTGGTCCGGCAACCCGACGGGGTGGACTCGACAAGGGGGGCAGTGAAGCCGTTGGTGCAGTAGTGGTGGCACGCTATGGTTCAAATCCCCTCGAGGTCATTAACCGCGTCAAAGAAAAGATTAAGGAAATAGAACCCGGTCTACCCCAAAAAATACTCCCCGACGGTTCCATCTCAAAAGTTACGATTGTCCCATTCTACGACCGTACCGGCTTGATTAAAGAAACTATTGGCACTCTGGAGGCGGCATTAACTCACGAAATTCTCATCAGCATTATCGTAATTATTGTACTGCTTGTCAATCTGCGAGCCTCGTTGGTGATCTCCGGCTTACTTCCCATAGCAGTGCTGATTGCCTTTATTTTAATGAAAATATTTGGTGTCGAAGCCAATATTGTGGCGCTCTCGGGTATAGCCATAGCTATTGGGGTGATGGTGGATATTGGCATTATTTATGTCGAAAATATTGTGCGACATCTCGAGCTCCCTGAGAATAGACATCTACAGGGACGTCCTACCCGACAACTTATTCAGCAGGCTACTTTTGAGGTTTCTCCTGCCGTTTTTACAGCACTGGCAACCACTATAGTAAGTTTTATTCCTGTCTTTGCTCTCGAGGCAGCTGAAGGTAAGCTTTTTCGTCCACTTGCAATAACCAAGACTTTTGCCATGCTGGCTTCGTTGCTTTTGGGAATTATTGCTCTTCCTACCCTGGTGCAGATGATTTTTTCTTTTCGACTTCCTACCCGATGGATACGTCGGGCATGGAACATGTTGCTCATAATAGCTGGAGTTGTGATCCTGTTTTGGTGGAAAAGCTGGATTTCGCTGACACTCATTGCGTTTGGGGTCAATCAACTTTTGGCTCATCGCTGGCCCAACGAAAAAAAAAAAACTTATCCCCAATACCTCAACATTGCTATAGCTCTGCTGGTTGCAATATATTATCTGTCAATCGAATGGTTGCCTCTGGGCGCACACAACAGTACACTGGCCAATTTTCTTTTTGTCACATGTCTGGTAGGAATCATCCTTACTGTACTAATGCTCATGGTACACTTTTACGAGCCCATCATCCGTTGGTGCCTTGCTAACAAAGGAAAATTTCTGCTAATTCCTGCATTTACTATTTTTTGGGGTATTCTCATCTGGCAGGGTGCCGACCGGATTCTTGGATTTATTCCAAAAAGTATGGAACTACTCGGATGGCAACAATTCCGACATACCTCCCTTTGGATGGCAACAAATAAGGCATTTCCCGGAATGGGAAAAGAATTCATGCCTTCGCTCAATGAGGGTTCCTTTCTGCTAATGCCTACCAGCATGCCCCATACCAGCATTGAAAAAAATATCGATTACATTCGTATGCTCGACAAACAGCTGGCATCTATTCCCGAAGTTGAGGTAGCTGTGGGTAAGTGGGGACGGGTTAATTCGGCGCTCGACCCTGCACCCGTGCAAATGTTTGAAAACATTGTAAACTATCGGCCCGAATATATTCTTGATGATCAAGGACACCGCATGCGTTTCAGGGTCGATAAGCAAGGACGTTATATGCTGAAAAGTGGTCGGTGGTATGATCCGTCGGCCGAGGGATTTAAAATTTTTCCAAAAGACAGCCTTGTTCCTGACCCGCGAGGAGAATACTTTCGTCAATGGCGCCCCGAAATAAAAAAATCTGACGACATCTGGAACGAGATCGTAAAAATTACCCAATTACCAGGATTAACTTCGGCTCCAAAGCTACAGCCCATTGAAACCCGACTGATCATGCTTTCGACGGGCATGCGGGCACCGATGGGACTTAAGGTATACGGACCCGATCTGACCTCTATCGAACAAGCCGGGTTAATACTTGAACAGGTGTTAAAAGAAGTCCCCTCGATCAATGCCTCATCGGTATTCTACGATCGAGCTGTTGGGGCACCCTATCTTGAGATACAACTCAATCGGAAAAAAATGGCCCGTTACGGCATGAGCATTGGTGAGGTACAGGAGGTTCTGCAGGTAGCCATAGGTGGGATGTCGTTAACCACGTCGGTTGAGGGTCGGGAACGTTTCCCGGTTCGGGTTCGCTATGCCCGAGAACTCCGCGATAACCCCGAGGATATCAAACATGTACTTATCCCCGCCATGAATGGCACGCAAGTGCCCTTGGGTGAAATTGCCGACATCCAATACAGCCGGGGTCCACAAATGATTCGCAGCGAAAACACCTTTTTGGTAGGTTACATTATCTTCGACAAGGTTGCCGATAAAGCCGAGGTAGAGGTGGTAGAAGAAGCCAGCAAAATTATCCGTGAGAAAATAGAGAATGGCACTATACAGCTGCCTCCGGCTGTTTCCTACAAATTTGCCGGCAACTACGAACAACAGATCCGGGCAACCCAACGCCTTGCTGTATTAATACCAATTAGCCTGCTGATCATCTTTCTATTGCTTTTCTTACAGTTTCATACGATTACAGCATCAGCCATACATTTTTCGGGAGTGTTTGTGGCCTTTGCCGGGGGATTCATTATGCTATGGCTTTATGGACAGGAATGGTTTCTTAACTTTTCGCTTGCCGGTATCAATGTGCGCGATATGTTTCAGATGCATACTATCAATCTCAGCGTGGCTGTCTGGGTAGGTTTTATTGCGCTGTTTGGAATAGCTACCAACGATGGGGTTATCATGGGAACCTATATTCATCAGGTCTTCGAAATGCGCAAGCCATCGACAATCGAAGAAGTAAGAGAGGCTGTAGTTGTTGCTGGTAAAAAACGGGTTCGGCCTGCCATGATGACTACTGCTGTAGCCGTAATTGCTCTGTTACCCGTCTTGACCTCTACCGGCAAAGGCGCTGATATTATGATTCCTATGGCTATTCCTACTTTCGGAGGAATGATTATCCAGGTAATGACCATTTTTGTAGTACCGGTTTTTCAGGCCATATGGCGAGAAAAAGCAGTACGCCGCATGAATAAACAAAAACATCAAATAAACCTGCTGGAAAATGAATAGAAAGGGTATTATTAAAATGATCTTATGGGGGATAACGCTGTGTTGCTTAAACAGAACAGCGTGGGGTCAACTCCATGATTCTCTGTTGGTGTACATGCAGATAGCAGCCCGAAATAATCCGATGGTGATGCAAAAATTTTATGAATATCGGGCAACCCTCGAAAAAATACCTCAGGTATCAAGTCTGCCCGATCCCGAACTTTCGGCGGGTATATTTTTGAGCCCCATGGAACTGGTTGCAGGGAACCAAATCGCCGATATCAGACTTATGCAGATGTTTCCTTGGTTTGGTACGCTTAGATATGCTAGGGAAGAAACGGAGTATATGGCAAAGGCCAGGTATGAATCGTTTCGTGAAGCAAAGCTTGAGATAATGTTTCGGGTGCAACAGCTGTGGTACGAGCTTTTCAAAATCAAGGCAGCTATTCGTATAACAGAAAAGAATATCCAGATCCTGCAATCGCTTGAACGGATTGCTTTAGTGCGATTCAGTAGTGGCAGTGATGCTGTTGTTTCATCATCGTCGATAAATCCTCAGACAAAGGCTAATAACAATAATTCTGCTAATTCCGGTATGGAAGGGATGACCAGTGAACAGCCGGGCACTTCCACTGGCACTGGATCCTCATCCTCGACAATGCCCATGAACCAAAGCATGAGTCCGGTTGCATCGGGCTCCCGACTATCCGACCTTTACCGGATTCAAATTGACTTAGCTTCGCTTCAGGACGACCTTGCTTCTCTCCAAAACAGCTTAATCAGCCTTCAGGCCGATTTTAACAGTTTGCTCAACCGCCCTGCTGACAGTCCTGTTACTATTGCCGATTCTCTTGATACAGATACCCTCAGTTTTGATCTGAAACCAATTGCCGATACGATAATCAATAATAATCCCATGCTAAAAATGTGGGATTATGAACAACAATCGAATCTGGCCCGCAAACAGATGATACAGCGTATGGGCTATCCCATGATAGGAATAGGGCTTAACTATTCTCTAATCAATCCGGGCAAAATGTCATCCTCATCCATGAATGGAAAGGATATGGTTATGCCTATGGTGACAATAACTCTGCCGATTTATCGCAAAAAATACAGGGCCATGCAGACCGAAAATGAAATGTTGCAACAATCGGTTCTGCAAAACTATCAAGCTTCTTATAACGATCTTCAAACCTCGTGGATAAAAGCAGTGCAGATGTACCGTGATGCCCGGCGGGGTCTCAGTATTTATTCCCGGCAACAGTTTTTGCTGCAGAAGACCTTCGAAATCACATTGCAAAACTTTGCAGCGTCCGGAACAGGACTTACCGAAGTGCTCCTTACTCGACAACAACTGCTCAATTATGAACTAAAGAAATCTGAGGCGGTTGCCGACCTATGCACGGCTATTGCCTGGATAAAAAAATTATCAGCTACCGTCGATTCCAATAATTAAAAATGAAGACTATGAAAATAAAATTGCCTGCCAATATCTTTCCTTATATCGGCTTTTTAGTGTTAGGATTGGTATTTGGGAAAATATTATATCAAACGGATAAGCAACCACATCGTGCCGAGGTTAATGTCGTGACAGAAAAGAAACATACCCTTTGGACATGTTCTATGCATCCTCAGATTCGAATGACTGAACCCGGAAAATGTCCGTTGTGTGGCATGGATTTAATTCCACTCGACGATAGAACAAATATGACTGTCGATCCCGAGGCTGTGGTACTGAGTCCCGAGGCTATTCAGCTGGCTAATATTCAAACGTCGGTGGTAACACGCCAACCGGCGGTTAAGGATATCCGGCTGTACGGAGAAGTCCGTGCCGATGAACGACTCATCCAGAATCAGGTAGCCCATTTACCCGGTCGGGTAGAAAAGTTACTTATTAATTTTATCGGTGAAAACGTATCAACAGGACAGGTATTAGCGCTATTGTATTCGCCTGAACTCATAACGGCCCAGCAGGAATTGCTTGAAGCTGGAAAAATGAAATTGATCCAACCCGAAATATATGCAGCAGCCCGTCAAAGATTAAAAGCATGGAAATTATCGGATCATCTGATAGAACAGATAGAACAATCGGGAAAAATTCAAAGCGAATTTCCCATTCTGGCCAACACATCTGGGGTTGTAACGTCAATGCGGGTACGAACTGGTGATTATGTGTCTGCGGGCACTGTATTGTTTGAGGTTGTTGATCTGTCGCATGTATGGATTTTGTTTGATGCTTACGAAAGCGATCTGCCTTTTTTGCAAAAGGGCAGTAAAATTTCTTTTACCGTTCAGGCATTGCCGGGTCAAACATTTGAAAGTACCCTTGTTTTTATCGACCCTGTCATCGATCCTGTTACCCGGGTGGCAAAGGTTAGAGCCGAAAAATGGAACAAGAATGGTTTGCTTAAACCCGGAATGTATGTTACTGGTGTTGTTCGGGCCAGTCTACCCCATCTACATCACGATCCGTTAGTCATACCTCGTTCGGCTGTACTGTGGACGGGCAAACGTTCGATAGTCTATGTGAAATTGTCCTCTGCTACCGAACCCATGTTTAAGATGCGCGAAGTGATTCTGGGTCCTTCACTGGGCAATAGTTATATTGTGGAGGGAGGTCTTAGCGAAGGGGAAGAGATTGTGACCGACGGGGCTTTTAGTGTCGATGCAGCGGCACAACTGGCTGGGAAACCAAGTATGATGAACCCTAAGAGCTCGCATGAAGAGTGAGCCTATCACTTTTTTGATTGACAAATTAAATCAGGGGTAGGAAAAATACGGCTTAGAATAGCATTCTAAGCCGTAAAAGGGATATCTACAACTTCTTTTTCACTTCAGTTTCGACATAGGCTTCAATTACGTCACCTACTTTAATATCGTTAAAGTTTTCGATGGTAAGACCGCAGTCTTGTCCGGCCACAACTTCTTTTACGTCGTCCTTAAAACGTTTGAGCGATCCCAGTTCGCCTGAGTAAACCACAATACCATCGCGGATGACGCGCACTTTTGAATTGCGCTGGATTTTGCCTTCGCGGCACATACAACCGGCTACAGTACCTACCTTTGAGATTTTAAAGACTTCGAGCACCTCGAGGGTAGCCACAATTTCTTCCTTAATGATGGGCGAGAGCATACCCTCCATAGCATCTTTTAGGTCCTCGATAGCATCGTAAATGATCGAGTAAAGTCGGATTTCGATTTGTTCTTTCTCGGCCAGCTTGCGGGCATTCATTGAGGGACGTACCTGAAAACCAATGATAATGGCATTCGAGGCAGCAGCCAGCAATACATCCGATTCCGATATCTGACCTACTGCCTTGTGAATGATATTTACCTGAATTTCTTCGGTCGAGAGCTTAATCAACGAATCGGAGAGTGCTTCTACTGAACCATCGACATCACCCTTGACAATGATGTTAAGTTCTTTGAAGTTGCCAATAGCAATTCGCCGGCCAATTTCGTCGAGAGTAATATGCTTACGTGTTCTGAGTTCCTGTTCTCGTTGCAACTGTTCGCGTTTGAGGGCAATTTCCTTAGCTTCTTTTTCGTCGGTAAGTACGTGGAACTCGTCACCTGCCTGGGGAGCACCGTTCAAACCGAGGATAAGGACAGGGGTCGAAGGCCCGGCAGCGTCGATACGCTTGTTACGTTCGTTGAACATTGCCTTAACCTTACCCCAGCTCGTGCCAGCCAATACCAGATCGCCTATCCGTAAGGTACCGGTTGAAACCAGAACTGTAGCCACATAGCCTCTACCTTTATCGAGCGAAGATTCAATAACGGTACCCTTTGCGCGTCGGTTGGGGTTAGCTTTTAGGTCGAGCATTTCGGCTTCGAGCAATACTTTTTCGAGCAGCTTGTCGACATTTAAGCCTGTTTTGGCCGAAATTTCCTGCGATTGATATTTTCCTCCCCATTCTTCGACCAGAATGTTCATCTGGGCAAGTTCTTCGCGCACCCTGTCGGGATTAGCGGTTGGGAGGTCTATTTTGTTGATGGCAAAAACTATGGGTACACCAGCAGCCAGTGCATGGTTGATAGCTTCTTTGGTCTGAGGTTTTACTCCATCGTCGGCGGCTACCACAATAACAGCCACGTCGGTAATTTTAGCACCACGGGCACGCATTGCTGTAAATGCTTCGTGACCGGGTGTGTCGAGGAAAGTGATCTGTCGCCCATCATCGAGGGTTACGCTGTAGGCGCCTATATGTTGGGTTATCCCTCCGGCCTCACCGGCAACGACGTTGGTATTACGGATAAAATCGAGCAATTTGGTTTTACCATGGTCGACATGCCCCATCACCGTAACAATGGGTGGTCGGGGTTGTAAATCTTTTGGATCGTCTTCTTCGTCCTCAATAGCCTCTTGCAGTTCAGCGCTTACAAACTCTACCTTATAATTGTATTCTTCGGCAAGCAACGAAATGGTTTCGGCATCGAGGCGCTGGTTGATCGATACAAACAACCCAATGCTCATACACGTGGCAATGAGCTGGGTAACGGGTATGTTCATCATCGTAGCCAACTCGTTGGCTGTAACAAACTCGGTTACACGAAGAATGGACTTTTCCTTCTCCTGCTGCTCGAGTTCAGCCTGCAACCGCTCACGAATTTCTTCACGCTTTTCACGGCGATATTTGGCGGCTTTGGTCTTGCCCTTTGAGGTCAGCCTTGCCAGTGTTTCTTTTATCTGTTTCTGTACTTCTTCCTCGTCAATTTCCTGCCGGAAAACTTTTTTGTTCTTTTTCTTGTCTTTCCGGAGTTTTACTTCAACAGTGCGTTCTTTAGGTTTATCGGCCGGTTGATCTTGCGATACCGGTACTTTGGAAAGTTCAATTTTAATGCGTTTGCGCTTTTTCTTTTTTCCAAAACGTTCATCGATATCACTCGACGATACTACCAGTTTTTTATCTTTTTCTTTCTCTTTTTCATCAGGCAGGTCGATTTTGCCTATGACTTTGGGGCCGGTAAGTTTTTCAACTTTAACTCTGATGATTTGATCTTCTTCAGGTTGATTTTCTTCTTCAGGTTTTTCTTCTGCTTTCTTTTCTATTGTTGTTTCTGCAGGAGCAGCAACCGGGGGAGGAGTGGCTTTTTCGGGTGTAGGCTTGACATCTGACTTGGCCGGTGCAGCTTCTTTAGTGGGTAGTTCGATTTTCCCTACAACTTTAGGGGGTTCTATTTTAATCTTGGGTTTGTCTATTTTTGCCTCGGTTTTTTCTTCTTTTTTCTCTTTGACTTCTTCTACCTGTTTAACTGGCTGAGTAGGCTCAGTTTTAACACTTTCCTTGGGTGCAGGAGTAACTTCAGGTTTGACAGGAGGTTTGTTAAGATCAATCTTGCCCAATACTTTCAGTTCAATTTTTTCTTTGGGTCGCAGGTTGATGACCGGGGGTTCCTCTTCGGTTTCTTCTTCGGTTTCCTCCTGCGAAGGCTCAATGTCGTTAATGGATATGCTCTGCTTTTTTTCACGCAGTGTATTGAGCGATATTTTTTCCGATTCCTTTTTTAAGGCCATGGCACTGCTAAACTCTTTTTCGAGCAGAGCAACTATCTCAGACGATACTTTTGTATTGGGATTCGGGTCAATGTGATGCCCTTTCTTTTTAAGAAAATCGACAATGGTCGATATCCCAACGTTGAGCTCTTTCGCCAGTTTACTTAATCTTGTTCCTTTTTGTTCGGTCATAAATTGCTACCCCTTGTTTTTCCCTGCAATATTAGTAAATAAATTTCGATACCGAGCTAACCGCTCTAAGTATTTGCAAGATAATTTTTTCTGAAAAAATGTTTTATTCTATGTTATCCTTTTGTTTAAATAACCTAAGTTTATTCAAATTCGGATTTTAAGATTCGCAAAACCTCACGGACGGTTTCTTCTTCGAGGTCGGTGCGTTTGACAAGGTCTTCAAATCCAACCTGGAGTACACTTTTGGCCGTATCGCAGCCAATAGCTTTAAGTTCGTCGATAATCCATTCGTCAATTTCGTCAGCAAATTCGTCGAGGCTGACGTCTTCGTCGTCTTCAACCGATTCGCGGTAAACCTCTATTTCATAACCTGTAAGCTGGCTGGCAAGCTTGATATTCAGCCCCCCTTTACCGATAGCCAGCGATACTTCTTTAGGCTGAAGGTACACTTCTGCACGTTTATTAGCTTCGTCAATCTTGATGGATGATATTTTGGCAGGAGACAGTGCGCGTTGAATCAACAACTGGGTGTTTGTAGTATAGTTAATTACGTCAATGTTTTCGTTTCGCAATTCCCTAACTATTCCATGGATTCGCGAACCTTTCATCCCCACGCAGGCTCCTACGGGGTCAATTCTTTCATCGTACGATTCGACAGCTACTTTGGCCCGTTCGCCGGGTATCCTTACAATTTTTTTGATGGTAATCAGCCCGTCGAATATTTCCGGAACTTCGAGTTCAAAAAGACGTTCGAGAAATTTGGGTGAAGTACGGGAAAGTATGATCTGAGGTTTGTTGTTTTTCATTTCGACCTTATATACTACTGCTCTAACGGTATCCCCTTTTTTAAAGAAATCGCCCGGAATTTGCTGGTCGCGGGGCAGGATGAGTTCATTTCCTTCGTCGTCAAGAACAAGAATTTCTTTTTTCCAGACCTGATATACTTCGCCTGTTACGATGTCACCTATTCTGTCTTTGTATTTGGCATACAGGTTACTTTTTTCGAGTTCCATCAGGCGGGTGCTCAGGTTTTGGCGAAGTGCCAGTACTGCTCTACGCGACATCTCCTGGGGCTTAAATTCTTCGGAGACATCTTCGCCTACTTCATAGTCCTCATCAATTTTTTTTGCCTCTGAAAGAGGAATTTCTGTATTGGGGTCGGTAAATTCTTCATCGGGAACAACACGCCGGTTGCGCCATATTTCAAAATCGCCCTTGTCGGGGTTGATTATCACGTCGAAATTGTCTGCACTCCCGTATTGCTTTGCCAGCATGGAACGGAACACATCTTCGAGTACCCGCATCATGGTTACCCGGTCGATATTTTTTAACTCCTTGACTTCCGAGAATATCTCGGCCAGATTGAAAGTTTCCATATGATGATTTTTTGGATGTTAAAATTTAATTTTCCTTCGTGTATATTTTACTTCTGTAAATTCGATAAACTGATTTTCGGTGATCTTTTTCTTTTTTTTACTTCCTGCTTCTGTCACTTTTTTTTCAACCCTCAGGTCGAAGCCATTTTCGTATGTTTCGCCCAATATGCCGGTTTTCTTTTCGCCACTGCGGAGCAGGACTTCCACTTCGTTATCCCTGTATTTACGATATTGTTCGATTACCTCAAAGGGGTGTGTCAATCCGGGTGACGAAACTTCCAGCTCGTAATCGTCGTCGATAGCATCGAGGTGGGGAATGAGCATCTGATTAATCTGTGCACATTCGTCGAGCGTAATGTGGGTGTAGTTATCGACCGCAACAAATATTTTGTTGCCCGGGCTTACTTTTACCTTAACAATAAAATATTTGTCCTTGTCAAGATGCCTGCGCAGAATGTCTTCAACTTCGTTTTCGGTAATCATGACTTTGTATGGTTAACAAAATAGGGGACTTTTGTCCCCTACCCGTTTTAGTATTTCGCTGCAAAGATAATAATATTTTTCCAAAAACACATTTTTATTTTACATAGATCCACGAGTCGGGATGAATATTGGCCCGAGCGTTGTTGAGTTCCGACAAGGCCTCGTGCAACGAACTGGCACAATAGGTACTTACCAGATGAAATCCATTAGGAGCATCAACAATTTGTGCTTTGTAACCCAGTTTAATCATTTCTTGTACGTAATTATCGGCATTTTGCTGAATTCGGAAGCTGCCGGTAATTACACAAAATTTTCCCTGAGGATTTCCGGACCCACAGGCTGCCTGCAAGGAATCTATTTTTGCCTGCATTTCAGCCTTGAGTGCCTCGAGTTCCGCTACACGCTTGAGCGAGTCTTCTCTTACAGCATTTTCAAGCTGTTTGATATACTCGGCTTGTTTTTTGTATTTGCAGCCAACAAATCCAACTGCAAATATTACCAGTAATAATAGTGTAAGTTTTTTCATCCGAAAATAAATTTAATTAATTAACTTACTATCAATTTGTTACATATATATTCCTACTCTCTGACTCGGACCCACCCTGAAATTTTCATTGGTTTGTTGTGAGGCAATGCATCATGGGGGTTTCATCCGAAAATAATTTTAAGTTATTGATTATATATTGTATTTTCAGAAAATATTATTTTGCTAAAATAGTATATCTGGCGAAAGATAAAACATTTTATTTAAGATTGCAAGTATTTGGGAAGATGTTGCTTAATAGAGGGAGTTTTGAATCAGGCAGTTTTCCCCGTTAAAGGATTTTTTAGCATGATAAAAAATTCTGTTAACTTTGCTGCGAAAAAATTTTGTCATGCTCGTAGAAGTATTAAAGTCGAAGATTCATTTGGTTACAGTAACTGAGGCAAACCTGAATTATGTAGGTAGCATTACCATTGATGAGGATCTTATGGATGCTGCAGGAATAATAGAGGGGGAGAAAGTTCAGGTAGTAAATCTTAACAATGGCGAACGTCTCGATACCTATGTAATTAAGGGCAGAAGGGGTTCGGGCGACATTATCATGAACGGGCCGGCTGCCCGGAAAATGATGGTTGGTGATGTGGTTATCATTATGGCGTTTGCCCTGATGGAACTATCCGAGGCCAAAAATTTTAAGCCCTCCGTTATCTTTCCCGATACCCGCACCAATCGTCTGAAAAATTAAAAAAATCAGCAGTGATTAAGAAGAGCACGCTATTTAATATCCTGCAATATCTGTTTTTCACTGGCCTTGGGGCCTTGCTTTTGTATCTTGCCTTTCGCAGTATCGATTATCAGGCATTGATCAATAGCCTGCTTTCAACACGCTACGATTTGCTGATGGTATCCCTTGCTTTTGGATTGATTGGCATGTTGGCCCGTAGTTATCGCTGGGTACTGATGATTGAACCGTTGGGCTATGCGGTACCCTTTCGATCGGCATATCATGCCCTGATGATAGGATATACCGCCAATTATGCTTTTCCCCGTATTGGGGAAATTACACGTTGCGGGGTACTGAACCGTACCGAAAAAATACCTGCCGATGCTCTGATTGGAACCGTCATTGCCGAACGTGCCTGGGATGTGATTATGCTGGGGGTACTCACCATTACCGTAATACTCTTTAAATTAAAGACTTTTGGTCAGTTTTTTCATGAAAAAATTGTAATTCCCCTTAGCGAAAAATTTCACTGGCTTCTGTCTATTTCGCTATACGTGTGGATATTTATTGCGCTGGTGATAGTGGGAGGGGTGATGTTGGTTTTAATGTATCGTCATGCCATAAAAGCATATATGCTGCGGGGGAAGATTGGCCAATTCGGTTATGGCATTTATAGCGGAGTAAAGTCGGTGCTGAAGCTCAAACGCAGGTTATTATTTCTTGGGGTTACGCTTTTCATTTGGCTGGTTTATATCCTGATGACCTATTTTGCTCTCAAAGCAATGCCCCCTACTCACTCACTGGATTTTGTCGATGCGTTTTTTATTATGGTTGTTGGCAGTTACGGGTTTGTAGTTCCTGTACAGGGAGGTATTGGTACCTATCATGCTATAGTGGCACTGGGGTTATCGTTGTATGCCGTATCGTGGAACGACGCTCTTGCTTATGCTTTGCTGAGTCATGAATCCCAAGCTATCAGCATTATTCTTTTGGGACTCTTGTCGATGCTGACTTTGGCTCTGCGAAAAAAGAATTAGTCTCTGATTTAAATTATGCCTTATAAAAAATTGCCGGGATAAAATTTCAGGTAAAAAAAATATGCCGGCTAACCTATCTTAGTTTAATGCGTTTTGTAAAAAAATTTGAAAATAAAATGTTTGCTCAAAAACCAAGAGATCTTCTGCGTTTTGCAGCTTTTGTAACAATAGTTGTTTTGTGGTTACCGGCTTGTATGCTTGTACGTCCTAAGGTTTCAGAGGAGAAACCTGTGCCCGAGCAGTTGCCCGAATCCACTGTCGATACTGAGTACTATGCCACGGTCGAAACACCTGCACGTTTTCAGGGGAACGATATAAATGCCTTTCTGACATATTTGCGGAAAAATATCAAGTATCCGGTGAATGCTTTGCGAAAATCCCAGCAGGGTACAGTGGCTGTGCAGTTTGGCGTAAACTGGGATGGGAAAGTTGAAGTTTTTTCAGTACTCAAGAGTTCGGGTTACAAGTTACTCGACCAGGAAGTGGTACGGGCTATTGGTTCGTCTCCGGCATGGGAACCAGCACAGCACCAAAAGAAAAGAGTAGGGCAGTTGTTTACGGTGCAGGTATCGTTCCATGCCCGGACGAGGAAAATTGAAGTTAAATAAAATGTGGCAGGAATATTGTAAATTTGTACAAAAAACAAACCATTAAAATGTAAATAGCAATGTATAAAATTGTATTACTTCGACACGGCGAAAGTGTATGGAATAAGGAAAACCGTTTTACGGGATGGACCGATGTGGATTTATCGGAAAAAGGAATCGAAGAAGCCCGTAATGCAGGTCGTGTACTCAAACAAGAGGGATATACCTTTGATCTGGCCTTTACTTCGACCCTCAAGCGTGCCATTCGTACGTTGTGGCTGGCCACTGACGAGATGGATCTGCTCTGGATTCCTGTAATTAAGAGTTATACGCTTAATGAACGTCATTATGGAGCCTTGCAGGGGCTCAACAAGGCCGAGATGGCTGCCAAGCACGGCGAAGAGCAGGTAAAAATATGGCGTCGGAGCTATGATGTCCCCCCTCCTGCTCTGGATGAAAACGATCCACGTCATCCCCGTTTCGACGTTCGTTACAAAGACGTAGATCCTAAGCTGTTGCCTGCTACCGAGTCGCTCAAGGATACGGTAGCCCGAGTGGTTCCTTTTTGGGAAAGTACCATTGCTCCCGAAATCAAAAAAGGCAAAAAAATTATCATCGCTGCACATGGTAATAGCCTGAGGGCTCTGGTAAAATATCTTGACAACATTTCCGACAAGGATATTCTTGAACTTAACATCCCTACCGGTATTCCTCTGGTATATGAACTCGATGCAAACCTCCGTCCCATTCAGCACTACTATCTGGGTGATCAGGAAGCTATTCGTAAAGCCATGGAATCGGTAGCCAATCAGGGAAAAGCTAAATAAATTTTTTCATCAAAATGTGTAATAGCCATCCTTTCGGGGATGGCTATTTTTTTTGTGTAAAAATTACACTAACCTCAAAAATTTTATGTTGTCAATACCTAAACTTTAGGGACTTTGTTTTAATTTTATTTTAATGATTAGGTGTGGTATGGAAAAAATAATTACATCCCTGTTTTCGGGACTGGATGAGTTTGTCAGCGGGAAAGAAAATGATATTGAAAAGCTGAAAGCACTGGCCAGAGAGGTAGTACAAACCTACCAGCAAATTCCTTTTCTCGAACGGTACCACACCATTCAGTCGTTGTTGCTGAATATTGCAGGTCTGTCGGGCGATAACTTTTTTCAGTATCTTGCAGAAGAAATACGCCAGATTCTCAATGCTAACCTTATCATTATAGCTCAGATTAACCCGTCGGTTTCAAATACAGCTCAGACGATTGTTGTCAATTACAAGGGCTCACAACAGAAAAACTTTGAATATTCCCTCGAATACTGTCCTTGTGGTCGGGTAGTATCCGAAAAAAAGGATTTTTTTCAGCAACATATTGCCGAGGTATATCCCGAATGGGCTAAATACCTGCCCCCCGACTCTATTCACTATTATGGCACGCCTTTGTTTGGTCCTGCAAATGAGGTTATTGGGTTGCTCATAGCCTTGTTCGATCATATTCCTCATCAGCTTGACTGGGCTCATCTGGTACTTGAACTGGTGAGCGGACGGGTAGCCCTTGAACTGTTGCATCGTCGCAGCGAACAACTCTTAAAGGAAAACGAGCGGAAAATGCAAGCACTGCTCGAAACCATAACCGACTACCTAATAATAAATAAGGTCAGAAATGGCCAGATTGCTGAAAGCTGGCACAGTCCTACCTGTGTCAATGTTACCGGTTACTCATCGGCCGAATATACCCATAATCCCCTGCTATGGTTTAACATGATTCACGAACACGATAAAGTGTACGTGATGGATAAGATCAAGAACATGATCGAGAGCGGAGAGGCCAGACCCTTTGAACACCGCATTGTGCATAAGAATGGTACCATTCGTTGGATAAGAAATACCCCTATCCTGTTTAAAAATATCCGGAATGAAATAGAAGAGATCCATAATGTAATCCAGGATATAACAGAGACAAAGCAAATCGAGCTAAAATTGCTGGAACATGAGCAACAGTACCGCTTACTGTTTAATCAGATGAATAATGGCTTTGTTCTCTGTCAGCCGATCTTCAAGGGGGCGCATGAAATGGTCGATTTTGCTATACTTGACATCAATCCAGCCTTCGAAAAAATAGTAGGGGTATCGAGAGAGAAAATTATTAATAAAAAGGCCAGCGAGTTTTCCAATGCCGTTCCTAAAGCATGGATGCAAAAGTTTACCCAGGTTGTTCTTACCGGCGATCCAATCAAATTTGAGGACTACTATGATCCGCTGGAGAAATATCTTGAATTAACCGTATATGCTCCGCAGGAAAATTCATTTGGTATCATTATTTCCGATATTACGGAAAAAACAAAAGCCAACCAGTTACTCGAGGCGAGCGAGCAACGATACAAAGCACTTGTGGAGTTTTCGCCCGATAGTATATTCTGGATCCAACAAAAAAGGTTGGTATTTGCCAACCGGAAAGGCTATGAATTATTGGGCATCGACCCTACAGAAGATTTGAGTAAATATTCACTGGAAGAATTTTTGCCGGAAAAAATGGTAAAAATTCTGCATATTCCGGCAAACAACGAAATCCTGTTAAATCAAAAGCATACCTACCTGAGGGCACATACCGGAAAAACTGTCCCGGTCGAAATTACGGTAGTGCCTATGTCGTTGCAGGAGGAATCATTTCTGATGCTGGTGCGTGATATTTCTGAGAAAGAAAGAATGACCCATGCCCTGGCTGAAAGCGAACAGCGGTTTATTCTGGCTATGGAGGCTGTTAATGATGGGGTTTTTGAATGGGATGTGCTCAACGACAAGGTATATTTCAGCGACCGAAACTATACCATGTTGGGCTATCAGCCGGGTGAATTCGAACCCAATCATCTGTTGTGGGATCAAATGATACATCCCGAGGACCGTACGAAAAACTATGCACAACTTCGCAAACACCTCAAAGGCGAAACTGAACATTATGAAATAGAGTATCGTATTCGTAACAAGCAAGGCAATTATCAATGGATTCTGGAACGGGGCAAGATTATCGACCGCGACCCCAATGGCCGTCCCTTAAAAATAGTGGGTATCCATTCCGATATTGCTTCGCGAAAGCAAATGGAAGAAAGTTTGCGTAAAGCGCTCGAAAAAGCAGAGGAAGCCAATCGTCTAAAATCGGCCTTTCTGGCTAATATGAGTCATGAGATCCGAACCCCTATGAATGGTATTCTGGGCTTTTCGGCATTGCTCGACCGCGATGACCTTACCCCCGATAAACGAAAACTATACATTGATGTTATTAAAAGCAGCTCAAAACAATTGCTCAACATAGTTAATGATATTCTCGATATTTCGAAAATAGCTTCTGGGCAGCTTACCCTGCTAAACGAACCCTTCCATCTGCACTCCTTGTTGGAGACTGTTTTTAAAAATTATTCAGAAGAATTGTTGTCTAAGGGCTTGAATGACAAGTTAGATTTAATCCTCAGCATACCGCCCGGTTCAACTCCTGTGATTGTAGCCGATAAGTACAGGATTCAACAGGTATTGGAGCATTTGATCAACAATGCCATTAAATTCACTCCCGAAGGCACTATTGAGTTTGGATATAAGGAAAAAGACGAGGTGCTTGAGTTCTTTGTTCGCGATACCGGGATAGGCATAGATGCCGATAAGCATCAGCTGATTTTTGAATCATTCCGGCAGATAGATATGAGTGATGCCCGTCGGTATGGAGGACTGGGTATTGGGCTTTCAATATGTCATGGTCTGGTTACCCTCATGGGAGGAAATATCTGGCTTGATTCGGAGCCTGCCAAAGGTTCTACTTTTTACTTTAGCATTCCCCTGCGAGTACCCTCAAAATCGGTAAATGAAGCAAGGCCAACAGGTATCCCCGATAAGTTCAAGTCATCTCCGCTCATCCTGATTGTTGAAGATGTTGAGGATAACTATTTTTTGCTCGAAGAACTATTGTCCCCCACCGGAGCGCAATTGCTGCATGCTGTCGATGGCAAGGCCGCCTTGCATTTGTTGGATACCCATGCTGACATAAAACTTGTTTTACTCGACTTGTTACTGCCCGATATCAGTGGTTATGAATTATTCTCGATGATTAAAAAGAAGTATCCTTATCTTCCCGTGATCGCACAAACGGCCTATGCTTTGACCGAAGATGAGGAAAAAGTTATGAAGGCCGGATTTGATGGTTATATCAACAAACCCATCGATAAGAATGCTTTGTTGCAGTTGTTGCAAAAGATTCTGACAAAAGATGCCCGCAAAGCAGGGAAATAGGGTTTAATTCTTTGGTATCAGTATTCTTGAAAAATTATAGGGCAACGGCACAAAACCACTGCCCTATACTCTCATCCGATAGCTAAGTTCTTTATTTTATTTCAAAGGTAGTTGTTCCTATGAGCTTACCCTCACAAAACAGGTCGATGGTATAAACACCGGTAATAAGTTCGCCGGCATTGTCCCAATAAATACATACGTCAATATCCTTTTGTTCGTACTGAATTGCTCTCTTGGCCGAGTAGGCAATCGGACGCCCCTCGTACTGGATCACATCCTGCTCGGACGATGTAAGTACCAGATTATCGGGACGGGTAAGACGGAGGTAAATTATCTTTTCCCCGGCTTCTACCAGTGAATTTTCGCGTACGGTAAAACAGGTTTTAATCTTTGCAACACGGCTGGCGCGTTCGGTTTCCTTGCCTCGTTTGTTGAGCAGGGTTACCGAAATGTTTTTGGCCGAAAGCACAGCAGCGCTCTGCAGTTTACTGCTCATCGTTTCACGCTCTTTCGAAAGAGCTTCATTGTTTTTCCGGGCTTCCTCAAGGGCTGTGCGGACTTCAATATTTTCCGAAACCAACTTTTGATTGCGTTGGTTCAGCGAGTCAATCTGTACTATGTAACTGCGCATGATTTCGCGCAGAGTGGCTAGTTCTCGCTTATATATTTTTATTTTCTCGAGATTGCTTGCATTGATGGCCAACAAACGGCGAATACGATCCTGCTGCTGCCCTATCAAATTGTTCAGGCTATCATTATCGCTTTTCAATCCCTCGTATTCCGACATCATGTCCTTTAATTCATTAGCCAGCGACTCTTTCTGTTCCTCGAGAGCCTCCTGAACTATTGCATTGTCAACTTTCATTTTGTTGTACTGCATGTAAAGCATGCCAAGAGCCGCTGCCAGGATAACCACTATAACCGTCAGTATTACCTGAATCTTTCTGTTCGAAACTTGTTTTTCCATGGGTTAATTTTTTATTTAACTGTGGGTAAAATTACAAACAAAATGCAAAATGTAAAAAAAAGCAGCAATATTGGTCATATTTATCCAAGAATATTTTTTGCATTTTCTTAAAGAGTATAAAAACTGATTATCCAGTGCTGCTTAGCAATGCACTTGGGATAATTGTGTGTATCCTTAAATAATATGGTGTAAGTATTGCGGACTATTTAGAATGAAATTTCAAAAAACATTTATATAAACTTGTTTATTTTGATTTTATATGTTTTATTTGCAAAAAATATGCAAATTATATGATTAAATCTATATCTATTTCGAATTTTAGGTCGATAAAAGACTTGGTAAAATTAAATCTAGTCCGTTCGAAGCGAAAAAAGAGCGATTTGCCCAATTACGCTGAGGTAGGACATACTGAACTTTCATTATCGACGGTTATATATGGTGCAAATGCTTCAGGGAAGAGTAATGTTTTAGGGGCATTTAAGGCATTAGAATTTTTAGTGTTGAACTCTGCTAATTTTCAGGTGGGTGATTCGCTTTTACCATACGAACCATTCAAATTGATAAAGGGGTATGAAAAAAAACCAGTATTTTTTGAATTAGAATTTTACATTGACAAGGTATTGTATCGATATGCTGTAGCTTTCAATGCCAAAGAAATTGAACTCGAAAGACTTGATTTTTATCCTAACCCCAGAAAGTTAGCAAATTTATTTTACAGAGAAAAGGGTAAAGAGATGCAATTTGGTGAATATTTTAAAGGAGAGAAAAGAATTATAGAGAGGTTAACTCTTCCAAATCAACTGTTCTTATCTAAAGCGGCTGAAAATAATGCAGAGAGCATTTTGCCTGTTTTCCAGTTATTTAGAAATAAACTAAGAGTATACCTATCTTTAGAACCATACGAAACTAACCTAAAACAGTTTTATGCAAAACGGCTGGCAGAAGAACCTGATTCATCTTTCACAAAAAAATTAAATGCCCTGGTTTGTGCTTTGGATACAGGTATAAACGCAGTTACTGCTAAAGAAACAGATTGGGATTCACTTAGGTTGCCAGAAAATGTACCCGACAGTATTCGGAAGGAAATTCAGGCTACATTCAAATATGAGATACGAACTGTTCACGAACATTTTAATGAGAATAATGAAAAATTGGGTTTAATTGATTTTGATATAGAAGATGAATCTTCTGGAACAAAAAGTTTACTCTCGCTGGGAGGAATTATTATTGATGCTTTAGAAAAAGGTTCAGTTTTAGTGATTGATGAATTTGAAAAGAATCTGCATCCCCTGATTACCTCTTATTTGATCAAGTTATTTAATGATAAACTTTTCAACCCTAAAAATGCTCAATTAATTTTTGCCACGCACGATGTAACACAGCTAAAAGACGATATCTTTAACCGGGACCAAGTTTGGTTTACACAAAAAAATGAATATGGGGTTACCGAATTAATACGTTGCTCTGATATTAAAGGGTTACGATTAAATGTTCCTCTTGATAAGTGGTATATGACTGGCCGTTTAGGGGGAACGGCCATCATTAATGATAGCAATTTTATTTTGGCAATGCAAGAAAATTTCGGTGAATGAGGTGTGTAGCCAAACGTATTCTGATTATTGTTGAGGGGCTTTCTGAATATCGTTATGCAGAGGCGCTTAAAAGATCCCTACCGAAAGACAAGCAAAGAGCCATTTCTGTCGAATTGCCCAAACCTAGTAATGAAAATGGCGCTTTACAACTTCTGAGCCGGGCTGAAAAAATGATCAAAAAAGCCAAACGAGAAAATAATCCCTATGATTCAGTTTGGATTTTTTTTGACCATGATAATCAACCCAATCTTGATCTTTTTTTTCAAAAACTTAATAAGTCAGCGGTAAAAATTGCCTATAGCAGTATTTGCTTTGAGCATTGGTTTATCTTGCATTTTGAAGATAACCGTCAACCTTATGCAAATGCATCTCTGGCGATAGAAAGACTCAATAAATTATGGAAAAACCATTTTAATCAGAATTATCATAAAACCAGAATAAATCATTTTGAGGTGCTGAGAAATCAAAGGTCTTTGGCTATCAGCAGAGCCAATGCCATAAAACTGCAAGCCGAAAAAAATGAAACACCCATGGTTGATAGAAATCCTTTCTTTACCATTCAGGAACTCATTCAATATTTTAACAATATATAGGATCAGGGAATTTTGTCTCTGACCAGTTTTACTTATCTTTGCGATACATTTATAAAATCAGGTTATGAATTTTATTGGTATTATTCCTGCCCGTTATGCCTCCACGCGATTTCCGGGTAAGCCATTGGCTGAGATTAATGGCAAGAGCATGATACAGCGGGTATATGAGCAGGCTTCCAAAGCACTTGAATATGTTGTAGTGGCCACCGATGATGAGCGTATATATAAACACGTTGAAGGTTTTGGGGGAAAGGTGGTAATGACCTTGGATACGCACCGTAGTGGAACCGATCGCTGTGCCGAGGCTATACGCAAGGTTCAGCCCGATTATCCCGAAGTAACCTTCGATGTAGTGATAAATATACAGGGAGATGAGCCTTTTATTCAGCCCGAACAGCTGCGCTTGCTTAAAAGCTGTTTTGACGAGGATGTTGCTATTGCCACCTTGGCCAAGCCCATCAGTTCGTCCGATGAACTTTTTAATCCTAATGTGGTAAAGGTCGTTATCAACCGTAGTAATCGTGCCTTGTATTTTAGCCGTTCGGTAATTCCTTACCTGCGAAATGCCGATCAGGCAGACTGGGTAAATTCGTTCCGATACCTCAAGCATATTGGTATTTATGCCTACAAAGTGTCCACCCTGAAAGAAATTACCCTGCTATCGCCTTCATCGCTCGAGATAGCTGAATCGCTGGAACAAAACCGTTGGATCGAGAACGAATATTCCATCTATGTTCAACAAACCCAGCTGGAAACCATAGCCATAGATACGCCCGAGGATCTGGAAAAAGCAATCAGATATTTTGAACGCTAAGCATTCTTTATTATCGGGGACAAAAGCTGTGATCCGGCGATGCTGCCAGGATTTTTAGCTTCTGCAAACCGTGACTGCTGGTATGATGAAGTCAAGTTTTTCATTAGCCGAGCAAACCATTATCGGCTAAACTGTAATAACCCGTAGCCGATACGATGATGTGGTCGAGCAGCTGTACATCGAGCAGTTTGCCTGCCTCATAAATTTTGTGGGTAATATTAATGTCTTCCTTGCTGGGTTGAAGATTTCCCGAGGGGTGGTTATGGCAAAGAATCAACTGGGTAGCCATGCGGTCGAGTGCAGCTTTAAGGATCAATCGCACATCGGTGACGGTACCGGATATACCTCCCTGGCTGATACGGTAGGTATCGATGATTAGGTTGGCACGGTTTAGCAGCACAATCCAAAATTCCTCATGGGGCAGGTCACGCAGAAGCGGGATAAAAATTTCGGCCACGTCGTTGCTACAGGTAATTTTTTTGCGTTCGACATGGGGTTCAATATTTCGTCTTTTGCCCAGCTCAAGAGCCGCCAGCAAACGCACAGCCTTAGCTTCGCCTATACCCTTGATTTTACAAAGGCTTCGGAAGTCAAATCTGGCCAGTTCGTTGAGGTTGTTGTTGGCTTTTTGCAACAACTTCTGGGCCAGGCCAACGGCTGTGTCTTCGATGGTTCCGTTTCCCAGAAGAATAGCTATAAGCTCGGCATTAGATAAGGCAGCGGTACCTTTCTGTATCATTTTTTCGCGTGGGCGGTCATCGACGGCCCATTCCTTGATGGTAAGTTTTTTCACATCCATGGCGGGTTTTATTGGGGTTGAAGATAGGGTTTGAGTTCATTGAGCAGAGGGTCATTCAAGGCTTTGTCTATGGATAAGCCTCGATTGCAGGCAGTTTTAAGTTCATCGAGGGCTTGCGGCAGCTTATGCTGATGGGTATAAAGACAGGCCATCAGGTAGTGATAATCGGGATTTTCGGGGTCAGCCATTCCGTAGATATTTAGTACATACTGTACTGCTGTCCAGTCGCCCTGTCGAATAGCAGCCTGGGTATAACTGTAGGAAAGTAAGCTTACATAAGCCAACAGGCGTTTGTATACAGCCTGCATTACCATGTCATTACCGGCTTTACTCTGCCAGTTGGTTAGCGTTGCTTTCCACCATGCTATGGGTTGGGTCCCCATTGCCTGACGGACTAGCGCTTGCTGATCAGCCTCAAAGTTTTCGGCCGCTATTTTCTGGTCGAGCATACGAGTAAAAGCTTTCAGCCTTAACAACGAATCATATTGTTTGCGCATCAGATCTGTTTCGGGAAGAGAACCATAGGTGGCCAAAAAAGTATGGACTGCCTCAAAGACAGTCCAGAGGCTATCGGACGAAGAGGTTTTCAGTCTGACCAGTAGATCTTGGTTTTCACGGTTAAATTTTTCTTTTCCGCTATCCGATTGGATGAATTTGTCACTACCCATATGCCATATATGTAATATATCCAGGGCCTTTGTCAGTACTGCAGCAGGTGGCCACTGGTGTGTGCCTTCAAAGGTAAGGAATATGTGGTTGCACGAAAACCGGTTAAGCTGGTTGTCGGCCGATTGGGTTTCGAGGTAATTCATGTCGTATTTGCCGGCGATAGAAATGGCATTTACACAGTTAGTTGACGGACAATAACCTGCTGAACAAGAAATAATCCCGGATACAGGAGCCCATTGTGAAAAAATTGCAGCAACCCTAGCTCCTCCTGAGAATCCAACCGTAAAAATACGAGTAGTGTCTATGAGCATCTTATCCTTTACATCGGAATATAGCTGCGTGAGGTACATCAGTATTTCTTCTTGCGCAAGTCCATTTTGCAGGGTTGCTGATGCTATGACTACCATCTTGTTCTTTTCAGCATAATCCTTGAATAAGCCTAGTGCCAGCTGTGCATCGGCATGGGGGTCGAAGCAGAACAGTACAGGAAATGGTTTTCCCAGCGTATACTCCGATGGCAAATAGGCTATGTAACGATTGTAGTCATTTCCTCGGCACGAAAGCCTAATCGGCTGTCCCTTTGGGAATCGGTGAAAGAAGTCCTCCTGGTTGGCCGTAGGATAACGGCTGCAGGAAATAAAAAAAATAACTACAAATCCGAATAGAAATCTTGTACGCATTAGTTTGGCTTTATGGTATGGATAAAATTCATTAATCTTTGTTCATAGGCCTCCAAAGTTGCCTGGGGCGATAGTTTCAGCGCTTTGGCCGACATCTCATTCACCAGTTGGGGTTGATTCAGGAATTTAGATAGCGCTATCGTTATCTCTTCGGCCGATTTTGGCTGGATGATAAAACCTTCTTCGCCATCGGTAATAAATTGTCCTGTGTTGGGGGTGACTACCAGGGGTAAACCATAACTCAGAGCTTCGTAGCAGACTGTAGCCGATCCTTCCGACAGCGAAGGCAGCAGAAATACATCGGCCCATTGATAGTAGGATCCAATGTAGCTTCTGGGGATATGGCCTACCAGCTTGACATTGCCGGGCAAATCCCTCAACAGTCGGGGCAGCGGCTGAGGAATGGATCCAATCAGTACAAATTCGCATTCCCCTTGTAATTGCCTTGCCGATTCAATGATATAGGGCGTCCCCTTTCTTAATCCCAGGGTGCCTACCGTCAGTACCCGAAGTTTTCTTCCTCCCGGATAATTGTGAGGGGATTGTCCTTGATTGCCGGAAAAAGGTACTCCATATGGAATAACAACAGTTTTATCTGCAGGTCCACCAACCTTACGCATTGCATCAACCACAAAACTTGAACCGCACACAATATAATCGGCAGAATCCCATTCTTTCCATTGTTGGTCGGTCCAGAATGTTAACACCTTTCGTTCCTCATCCAAGTTCTCCCAGTCGGAATATTTCTCCCAGACCTCTTGTAGCAACGCAAGGGTATACTGAGAAGGTGCAATAATCTGCTCTTTGATGGTTTTCAGGCCTCTTTTTTTAGCTTCTTGAAACACTAAAGCACTTGTTGAACCAATCATGAAGATTGCCTGTGCCCGATTAAAGTTATCCTTGATGATTGACTTTTCCAGAGCAGTTCCCAACGAATAATAATATTGGGTATGAAGCTGCGAAGGGGTGTAGTGAAATAATTTTTTTTCAAAATGTTTGATCAACGAGGTGGCCAACATCTGGCTTACCCATTCAGGGGGAAATGGGGGTACATGCGAATTGAGTCTGGCCCGGATAGCGGGAAAGGCGTTATAAAAAATATTGACGGGAAATTTATTTGCCACCCAGTCGGTATAGAGTTTCGAAAGCAGGTTGTGACGGTACAATATTGCAGGAACTCCGTAATACATTCGGCCACCTAATTGTCCTACAGCAATTTTTAGATTGTGGGTATTTGTGTTCATGAATTCAATTAGCTAAAAAAATTTCCTAATTCAATTATAAATATTACCTTTGCAAACCAAACAGGGTCGGTTGGCCGAGTGGCTAGGCAGCGGTCTGCAAAACCGCGTACGGCGGTTCGAATCCGCCACCGACCTCTTCATTTTTTCTAAGGCATTTTTAGCAATTCAATTTCAGCAATGGTTTTGGGAATGGGATTGCCGAGCACACGGCAGCCCTGAGGGGTTATCAATACATCGTCTTCGATACGGATACCTCCAAATTGCAGGTAAGATTCAAGCCGTTCGTAGTGGATATATTGTTTGAATTTTTCTTCTTTTTTCCATTGTTCAATCAGTAAGGGGATAAAGTATATTCCCGGTTCGACAGTTAGTACCAAGCCTTCTTTCAGCAATTTGCCATAGCGTAGGAAACGTGTTCCAAATATCTGGCTTCGTTGCACCTCGCTGTCGTATCCGGTATTTTGTTCGCCCAGATCTTCCATATCGTGCACATCGAGTCCCATCAGATGTCCCAGACCATGGGGGAAAAACAAGGCATGAGCTCCCTGTTCGACGATTTCGTCGCTATTGCCCGACATCAATCCCAACGCTTTGAGTCCCTCGACCATTACCCGGCAGGCCTGTTTGTGAACGGATAAGTAGGTTATGCCCGGCCGCATCATTTCTATTGCCGATTGCTGCATGTCGAGTACCAGCTGGTATATCTCGGCCTGTTGGGTCGAAAAGGTGTTTGCTACAGGAAATACGCGTGTAATGTCTGTAGCATAATGTCTGCGGCTTTCACATCCGGCATCTACCAATAGCAGTTGCCCTTCCCTTAGCGTGTTGGCATAGGACTCGTTATGCAAATAGTGTCCGTTGACCGAACAGATGGACGGGAATGCTAGCTGACTCCCCTGAGTTTTTGCTACATTTTCAATGGCCGCTGCAATCTCTTGCTCAAGTCTGTTTGCTTCACACATGCGCAAGGCTGTAAGAAACATTTCAGAGGTAATCTGGTTGATCGTTAGCTCTATCTCATTGATTTCATCAGCATCCTTAAAGGATCGCTGGCTAACTACAGCCAAAATTAAATCGGAAGATACCTGTTCCTTAACTTCATGCGGAGCAATAGACAGCCATTCTGATAGCTGCAGTAAGCGGTCGCAGCGATACGGAGGCAGGTAGTGTATCTGTCGTTTTAGTTGCAGGGCAGTTGCCAGGTAGCTTTCCAAACGAACTTTGGGAAAAACCTTGCTGACCCCACATTTTTCTGCCAGTAACGACAGGGAAGGGTATTCGCCTACCCATATCAAATCGTCGATCGAAAGCTCGTCGCCAAAAAGATAACTTTCGCCGGAATCGACATCGATGATCCCAATCAGCTCGGGCAAATCGATGCCAAAGTAATACAGGAAATGACTATCCTGCCGAAAAGGATAGGGATTCCCCGCATAGTTCATGGGTACCCGTTTGTTACCCGGTAACAGGACGATACCCGAACCAAGCTGTTCGACCAGATGCCTGCGTCGGTTGATATACTTGTCTTTGGAAAACATAGAAATGTTTTTACCAATTGATAGGGTAAAGATACGAATTTAGAAATGAAATATGCTACTGTAACTGAAAGATAATATCTCAGTTGCTGCATTGCCTTAAATACCTATTTTGGGGTATCCTATTTATCGTTGCATTCTTTGCTCTATCTCGTCCTATCAGGGATTTGAAAAAAATTGTAGTATGTTTTTCGTAGGGCTGTGTGGTATATTTCTGGTAAGAAGAAAGTTGCAATTAGAAAGTGTTGCAACTTACCTTTACTTGTGCGTTGCCGGTGACACAACTAATTCATCTAACTAACCAATTACAACTCATGAAAGCAAAATCATTATGGGCTGCTGCCATTGTAATATGGGGTTTGGCAGCCTGCAACAAAGAAGACCTATCTTCTGATGTCAGAAAAGGAGAAACTACGGGTTTGAAAGCAGGAACGGCTGTGAATTGGTATCTTACCCGTGCCGATGGGAGCGTAAAGTTTACCCAACAGAGTGCGCTCAACTGGACCACTGCTACGAACTCATATCCAAGCATTACCCTCAATGAAAGTACAAGGTATCAGACGATGGATGGTTTCGGGTTTACCCTTACTGAGGGGAGTGCCGAAGTAATCAGCAGCTTATCATCTACCACTCAGTCGACATTGCTGAATGAACTATTTAGTACAAATGGTATTGGTATATCGGTGCTACGCATCAGCATTGGGGCCTCGGACATGAGTTCATCGTCGTATTCATACCAGGAAATGAATGCCTACAGTGGAACCACTGCACCGGTGGGAGCATTTATCCGGCTAAAAGGGGTAACCAATGGCAAGTATGTAACCTCCAACGATGGCGCCAGCGCTATGATATGCGACCGCAGCAGCGCCTCCTCTTGGGAAACGTTTGAGGTAGTTGATGCTGGCGGAGGATTGATAGCCCTGCGCGGAAGTAACGGTAAATATGTGTCGGGAACCAGTCCCATGTACTGTAATGCCAGTTCAATAGGAGCGACCGAAAAATTTTCGTGGATATCTCCCACAGCGGGTCAGGTACAGTTTAAATGTAGTGCAAACAATTATTATGTCTGTTCCGAAAATGGGACCACATCAATGAATTGTAACCGGACGAGTGCCTCGGGGTGGGAAACGTTCAGCGTTGAGGCTGCTATCTTCAGTCTCAATGGTCCCGATCTCACGTACCTGATACCCATACTGAAAAAAGCATTGGCAATCAATTCGGGCATTAAAATACTGGCCACCCCATGGTCGGCGCCACGATGGATGAAAAGCAATCAGGCTTGGGTTGGCGGTGAGCTGATGACTTGCTACTATCAAGCCTATGCCAACTATTTTAAACGTTATCTCGATGCCATGAAAGCTCAGGGGATTAACATATGGGCCATCACACCCCAGAACGAGCCCCTAAATGGTAGCAACGAACCCAGCATGACTATGACCAAAGAGCAGCAGGTGAATTTTATCAACTCGTATCTGGGTCCTACCCTCCGCAATGCAGGATATTCGACTCTTATTATTGCTTACGATCATAATTGCGATAATACCGACTATCCAAGCTATGTATGCAACAACAGTTCGTATGTCGACGGATCTGCTTTTCATCTGTATGCCGGTTCTATTACTGCGCTGACTACTGTAAAAAATGCAACCGGGAAGAATGTGTATTTTACAGAACAGTTTACTTCCTCGACGGGGAGTTTTTCGGGCGATTTTCCGTGGCACATGCAGAACGTGATGATAGGGGCGCCAAACAACTGGGCCAAAATTGCACTTGAATGGAATCTGGCTACCAACACCAGCTACGGCCCCCATACCCCGGGCGGATGTACAACCTGTCTGGGAGCTATAACGGTGAATAATAGCACCAGCTATACACGCAATGTGTCGTATTACGTATGTGCCCATCTTTCAAAGTTTGTACGTCCCAATGCGCAGCGAATTCAATCGACGACTAACGATGCTTCGCTGGTGAACGTGGCCTTTGCCAATGGATCAGACAGGATTGTTGTAGTGTATAACACTGCTTCAACCTCCAAAACCTTTAACATCGTACACAATGGCAGCAGAGTGGTGGTAACACTACCGGCTAATTCGGCGGGAACGTTTGTTTGGCAAACTACTCAGGCCTCCTTGCTATACACCATTGAGGCCGAAAACTATTCGTCCATGAGCGGTGTGCAAACCGAAAACTGTTCAGAAGGAGGACTCAATGTTGGCTGGATTGATGCCGGAGATTGGATGGCCTACAATAGCATTAATTTTCCCGCCTCAGGTACTTACCGGATTGAGTACCGGGTGGCCAGCATCAGTGGTGCGACACTTTCGAGCGATCTCAATTCCGGTTCTATACAATTGGGGCAAGTAGCCATTCCTGCTACCGGCGGATGGCAAAACTGGACTACCGTAAGTCAGACCGTTACCATCAATGCTGGCACTTACAATTTTGGCATTTATGCTGTAACCGGCGGATGGAATATCAACTGGTTCAAAATTTATCAATAAAAACACTATGTCGTTTTCAACCAATTATTAACCAAAAAAATGTAAATCTATGAGGAAGAAAAGTTTATTATTGGTATTAGGAGGCTTGCTTGGCATGGCTTCCTTACATGCTCAGCTTTATACCATTGAAGCTGAGAACTATTCGGCCATGAGCGGTGTACAAACTGAACCCTGTTCGGAGGGTGGACTCAATGTGGGCTGGATCGATGCAGGGGATTGGATGGCCTACTACAGCATTAATTTCCCCACCTCGGGTACTTACCGCATCGAGTATCGGGTGGCCAGCATAAACGGTGGAACGCTATCAAGCGACCTGAATGCCGGTTCTATCCAGTTGGGGCAAGTAACCATTCCTGCAACCGGCGGATGGCAAAACTGGACTACCGTAAGTCAGACCGTTACCATCAATGCCGGCACTTACAATTTTGGCATTTATGCTGTAACCGGCGGATGGAACATCAACTGGTTCAAAATTTACCAGCAAACTTCGTCCTCATCGCTGCTGTGGAGCGATGAATTCAATGGTACCAGTCTTGATGCCAATAAGTGGGTTTATGAGGTAGGTGGCGGCGGTTGGGGCAACAACGAACTACAGTATTATCAGTCGGGTACTGCAAACACGACAGTTTCGAATGGTACCTTGAAAATTATTGCTAAAAAGCAAAGCGTTGGTGGCTACCAATATACTTCGGCCCGTATCAAAACGCAGGGTAAATACTCGGTGCAGTATGGCAATATTCAGGGTCGCATGAGGGTACCTATGGGACAAGGGTTATGGCCTGCCTTCTGGATGCTGGGCAATAATATCACTTCGGTTGGATGGCCTGCCTGTGGCGAAATCGATATTATGGAACATGTCAATAGCGAAAGTAATGTATATGGTACCATTCATTGGGATGCTGGTGGACACGCTTCATATAGCGGATCGTATGCTACCACGCCGCAGAACTGGCACGTATATTCTATCAACTGGAGTTCTAATAACATCCGCTGGTATGTCGATGGCGTTCAGTATCATGTGGCCAACATCCAGAACAGCATCAACAGTACCGAGGAATTTCACCGGCCTTTCTTCTTCATCCTTAATCTGGCCGTTGGGGGTAACTGGCCGGGCGCTCCCAATGGTACGACACCTTTCCCTGCAACCTTTGAAATCGATTATGTACGGGTATACTCGGCTGATATGAGCCTCAACGATAAAGTGGCTACCGAGGTAGCTACCCCGACGAGTGCAGCCGAATTTGCGGTGAGCTTGTATCCCAATCCTGCCAGCAATGGCTTTGTACAAGTTAAGCTGTCCAATCGCATCGATAACACTACCAAGGTCAGCCTTATCGATATGCAGGGCAGGTTGGTATGGAGCGGTTCGTTCGCTGGTGATGACTTCAGAATAAGTACTGACCAGCTGACTCCGGGCTATTATAATGTACTGATTACTAACGGTAGTAATACTATTGCCCGTAAATTGCAAATACAGTAAGTTAGCTTTTGATCAGGAAAATTGAATTAAATTTTCGGAGTTGGGCAGGCAGATGTCCAACTCCGATTTTTTAGGCAAAAAACAATGTAATTATGTATCGGTTAGCCTTGTTGTTTAGTTCTATTTTGTTGGGCACTCATATGGTTGTGGCACAACGTTTGGCCTCAACGTGGGACTCAGTCTGTTATGCGTTGGGGGTTACTTGGCGGCATGATTTGTTGCAGCATCACATGCGTGTATCGGTTGTCCCCTTTTCAAAGGGAATTGTTGCTTATTATCATAACGATACGGCCACATTTTCCCTAAAAAACGCCTACGATTTTATCGATCGGCATGAAAAGGATTTTACCCATGATTCTCTTTCTCCAATATTACGCGATAGTCTTTCATTTGCCGTAGGATTGGCTTGGGGTAGAAATATATATGCTGCCGGTATCCCATGCCCCGATACCAGCTTGCTAAGATCTGGTATGCAGGCTGATAGTTCAATCCTGATGACGACAGCAGCTGCTAAAAAGCTTTTAAGTCAATATCTCGAAAAACTCAGAGAAGAAGAATACCGTGGTATTAAATTGATGAACGAACAATGGCTCGAGGCGAACACAACCAGGGAGGGTGTGGTGGTGTTGCCATCGGGAGTTCAGTACAGGGTTATAGATCTGCCCAGCAGCGAACGTAGGCCATCCGATACCAGCATATTTGTGCTTTCGTACAAAGCAATGCTTATTGATGGAACCGTGTTTGAGCAAAGTTCCAGGCCGGAGAAATTTTATCTATCCGCTCTTATCCCAGGCCTACACCAAGTGCTTCTTTCTATGCGTGTGGGTGAAAAAAGGGAAGTGTACATTCCTTATTACCATGCTTTTGGTACTGGTGGCGTAAAAAATAAAGTGCCTCCTTTTGCTACCGTAATTTATGAAATAGAACTGGTAGATGTGGAGTAAAAGGACGAGATATCTCCTTTTTGTTTCGGTGAGGGTATTTTATTCCACCGTTACCGACTTGGCCAGATTTCGGGGTTGATCTACGTTGCAGCCACGCATTACGGCAATGTAATACGAGAGCAGTTGCAGCGGTATTACTGCCAGCAAGGGCAAAAGGGCTTCCTCGGTATGGGGTATCTCTATAACATGATGCGCCATTTCCTTGATTTTGGTATCGCCCTCATTGACAATGGCAATGATAATTCCTTTTCGGGCTCTAACTTCCTGAATATTTGAAATGATTTTCTCGTATGTTTTATCTTGTGTAGCAATAAATACTACCGGCATATTTTCGTCGATCAGTGCTATGGGGCCATGTTTCATTTCGGCAGCCGGATAACCTTCGGCATGTATATACGATATTTCCTTGAGTTTGAGCGCACCCTCGAGGGCAACCGGGTACAGGTAACCACGTCCCAGATACAGGCAGTTGGTAGCATGCTGGTAAATGGAAGCGATGTGTTTTACTTTATCACTGTTTTGCAGTATTTTTTCAATTTTGTCGGGGATTTGGGCAAGCTCTGTAAGCAGTTGTTCGTAACGTTCAATAGATAGTACATTTCGTTTACGACCGAGCAATATTGCCATCATGGCCAGTACGGTTACCTGGCTGGTAAAGGCTTTGGTTGAGGCTACACCAATTTCGGGGCCGGCATGCGTATAAACTCCGGCATGGGTTTCACGGGGGATACTCGATCCTACCACATTGCAAATACCCAGTACCAGTGCGCCCTGTTGCTTGGCTTGCTGAATGGCAGCCAACGTGTCGGCAGTTTCGCCACTCTGGCTTATAGCTATCACAATGTCGTCGTTGTAAATTACCGGATTGCGGTAGCGGAATTCTGAACCATATTCAACTTCAACCGGAATGCGTGCGAGCTCTTCGAAAAGGTATTCCCCTACCAGTCCCGCATGCCACGATGTTCCACATCCTACGATAATAATACGTTTTGCATCTACCAGTCGGGGTAAGACATTATATAATCCTCCTAGGTGAATTTCTTTTTTATCAACCAAAACACGTCCCCTGAAAGTATCGTGTATAGCTCGGGGTTGCTCAAATATTTCCTTCAGCATGAAGTGGTCGAACCCATTCTTCTCGATCTCATCTACATCGAGGTCGAGCTGGTGGATGGTGGGTTGTATGATTTTATCATTTTTTACTGTCTTCAGCGTAAGTTCGTCTTTCCGTATAATGGCTACATCGTCGTCGTTGAGGAAGATGACACTTTTGGTGTGTTCGACAATGGGGGTGGCATCGGAAGCGATAAAATATTCACCTTCGCCCACCCCAATGACCAGTGGACTACCCTTTCGGGCAGCTATAAGCTGTTCGGGTTCATCGCTACACATAATTACAAGACCATAGGCTCCTACCACCTTCGACAATGCTGCTCTAACAGCAATTTCGGCGCTCGTTTTTCCTTGTAGGTAAATGTATTCAATAAAATTTACCAATACTTCTGAATCGGTTTCTCCTTTAAAGCGATAACCTTTTTCTTCCAGAATTTTCTTCAGGTGAACATAATTCTCAATAATACCATTATGGATAAGGATAAATTTACCGTACATCGACTGATGCGGGTGGGCATTGATGTCGTTGGGTTCGCCATGAGTGGCCCATCGGGTATGTCCCATACCCACACATCCCAAAAGGGATTTAGAGGAAGTAAAATTTTCTAGGTCACTAACCTTTCCCTTGCATTTATATATGTTAGCCTCACCATTGTATATGGCTATTCCTGCCGAATCATATCCACGATACTCAAGGCGTTTGAGTCCATTTATGAGTATGGGATAAGCTTCTTTGTTGCCAATATATCCGACAATGCCACACATGACTTAACGTTTTAAGTATTTTATTTTTAATTTTAGTCTGTTCTTAAGAAATGCCGATTGAAGGCTGTAGCGATATGTTGGGTAAAAATACAGTTCATCGGTAGTGGTAGCACCATTCAACTTTTTATTGATGAATTCGGTAACATCGAAAATATAAGAATGGCTGGTGGTATCAATACTTCCGGAATACATGGGGCTACCGTATAGGGTACTGTACGATGCAAAAGAGTCGGGAGTCAGTGCTATCTTCAACTCTATATTTTTCAACCGTGGCGTATAAGTGGGATTGATTGAGGTTTTATAAAAATAATCATCGTAACCTACATACAAATCAGCCTTGATTACTATGTAGTGATTCGCTTTAACCAAAGGATTCAGCTGGCTGAAGTTAATTTTTGCCCGATGAGGACTTTCCCCCAGAATGTAGATGAGCGAATCCTCGCTCCAACCATTTAGTTTTGTTCGTATTTTAGCTTTTGAATGATCCCATTCTATCAGACTCAGTCCTCCGTTGTTATAACCGTAGGAAGTTTTGTTATCTTCGTAATACGATGGAAAATATCCACGCAGCTTATAAAGAACTGTTTCTCCTTCGAGATGATAGGTGAATTCGATATGGGTAGTTGTATCACTGGTACGAAGCCGGTAAATTATATCATTGTTGTTATAAATCGGATAAAGCAAAAGACCGTAAAGTCCTTTTTCGTGCCGAAGGGTATCGGATCGGATTTGTGTGGAATCGAATTCTAAATATTTCTGAAAATAGCTAAGCGCAGAAGCGGGTAAATAAAATGTAACCTTATTTTTTACCGGATATTCAAAATATTGTATAGTCATTATCGAAGCCCCAATGACAAAGGCTCCCGGACGGGTGGCATTGGTATAATTCGAATCTTTTACAATGGGACGGGTAAGTGGGTAAATAGCCAGTTTGAACGAGTGATCGAGTGGATTGGCCGGATTAGGATTGTGATATACCACCGAATCGAAATAGAAAGAAACCTTCACTGAATCAAGAATCTTTCGCTTTCCCCAGGTAACGGTATCAAAGGGTTCCGGAAAATAGAGATCGGAAGCAAACGAGGCTACTAGTTTGCCAAAAACCGGATCGGTTGCAATGCCGATAAAGGGATTATTCAAGTTGGCATAATAATATGGCGAGGTGTAAGGTGACAGTGAAACCTCTACACTGTCGATATAATCGGCCGGTAATTTATCGGATGCGGGCAAAATGTCTAAACCCAGATCATTGGATGCGTCATCGCACGAAATAATTAGCAAAGAACTCAAAAAAATTACGAGAAATACCGGTGAAAATTTACTTTTTCTCAAGCAGCTGATCATAAAATTTCGAATACTCATCAATGTATGTTTCTAAGGTTTGATATGGTAATACAGGCTTTCCCGAATTTTTTACAAATTCTTCAATTTCGGGATTGATTTGTTGACTTCCAAAAATTATTCCATCAGAATATTGAACGGCAAATTTAGTCAGATTATTATAAGTGGGTTCGCGAAGCAGGGTAACATCTTCGGGTTCTATCTCCTCAAACAGCACTTTTTCAGCCAGTTGCGGATTAATAGTACCCTCAAAGCTATTGTTGTAAATCGAAAAAACTACCTTGGAATGGGCAAAGAAAGGATCTTCGTGATAGGCTTTTTTAAGGTAAATGGGGACAATTGAACAAAACCAGCCGTGGCAATGTACAATATCTGGTGCCCAGCGTAGTTTTTTTACTGTTTCTAAAACACCGCGGGCAAAAAAGATAATGCGTTCGTCTGTATCGGGAAACAAATTTCCATTTTCGTCGGCGACGGTAGCTTTACGGTGAAAAAAATCTTCGTTATCGATGAAATAAATTTGCATTCGTGCCGATTGAATCGAGGCTACCTTGATAATCAGGGGATGGTCGGTGTCGTTGATGATAAGATTCATCCCCGAGAGCCGTATAACCTCGTGCAACTGGTTGCGGCGCTCATTGATACAACCAAACCGAGGCATGAATGTTCGTATCTCGCGCCCCCGCTCTTGAATTCCCTGCGGCAAATATCGACCTATTACCGACATTTCACTTTCAGGAAGGTAAGGGGTTATTTCCTGAGAAATGTAAAGGACCTTTACCCTTTCCATTCGATAGTTTTTTAAAAATATATGCAAAGTTATGAAAAATAATACAAAGATGCACTGAGAAAAATTGTTGTGATACCTGAAAAGCTGTTATAATTTATAAATGATGCCAACTTTCCCTTGGGATGATTGTTATGGAAGGGTTAACCGGATAAGGTTTACAAAATTATAGACGTAAAATGGATAATCGTAGTAATTTTGCCACCAAAATAGAAAAGAGCGTGGGAGAGAGTTTATTGCAACCAGTGGCAGGGCGTACTGTTGCTTTTCATACACTTGGGTGTAAGCTCAATTTTGCCGAGTCGGCTATGTTGATGCAGAAATTCAGGGATCGGGGTTATCGTACCGTCGATTTCGACGATGAGGCCGATGTGTACATTATTAATACTTGCTCGGTTACGCATGTGGCCGATAAAAAGTGTAGACAGGCTATTAAAAAAGCTACTCACCGTGGAGCCAAGGTTGTGGTTATGGGTTGCTATGCCCAGCTCAAACCCGAGGAGATTGCTGCCATTGAAGGGGTGAATCTGGTATTGGGTACCAGCGAAAAATTTCGGGTTATCGACCATGTAGAGGCCTTGTTTTCGGGTAATACGTCTAAGATTCATTCGTGCGATATTTTCGACGTCGATGCTTTTGATGCATCCTATTCCATTACCGAGCGTACCCGTGCTTTTCTGAAGGTGCAGGACGGATGCAATTACAACTGTACCTATTGCACCATACCGCTGGCACGCGGTATCAGCCGAAATACCTCAATTGAAAAAATCAAACAACAGGCCGCTACAATCGCTTCACAAGGAGTCAAAGAAATAGTGCTTACAGGAGTCAATATTGGGGATTTTGGCCATTCGACGGGCGAAACTTTCTTTCAACTGATCCGTGAACTCGATACGGTTGACGGAATTGACCGTTTTCGCATTTCATCCATCGAGCCCAATCTGCTCTCCGACGAAATCATCGATTTTGTAGCAACATCACGGCGATTTGCGCCACATTTCCATATTCCGCTTCAGTCGGGGGCCAATCCGATTCTGGCTGCTATGGGTCGTCGCTATCGTCGCGAGGTATTTGCTTCGAGGGTTAACTACATCCGTCAGGTAATGCCTTTTGCTTGTATCGGGGCCGATGTTATTGTTGGTTTTCCCGGCGAAACCGACGAACTTTTTGACGAAACCTATCGCTTTATTCAAGGTCTCGATATCAGCTATCTACATGTATTCCCCTTTTCCGATCGCCCCAATACAAAGGCTTTTGACATGAAAGACAAGGTCGACCCCAGAATCAAAGAACTTCGCAGTAAAATGTTGATTGCACTTTCCCGCGAAAAACGGAAAAAATTTTATCAAATCAATCAGGGCAGAACAGAAAAAGTTATTTTTGAATCGCGAATACGTCAGCGACATATGTATGGTTTTACTTCGAACTATATCAAGGTAGAAGCTCCTTATAATCAACAGCTTATTGGAGAGATCAGTCGGGTTGAAATTGGATCGCTGACCGGAAACGAAAGCTGCAAGGCTATAATTTTATAAAACTACAATACGACATGGATTTAGCAGCGATGTGTGGCCATGTATGTGAACTGGCCATAGAAACAGGTAAATGGATACGGCAGGAAGCCGAAAACATGGGAAGCGATAAGGTAGAGATAAAAGGCATCAATAATTTTGTGACCTATGTCGACAAAACCTCTGAAAAACGTTTGGTAGAGGGATTGCGCAAAATTCTTCCGGAGGCAGGGTTTATTACCGAAGAGGGGACTGCTACCGATAAGGGTCGGCTGCAGTGGATAATAGACCCGCTCGATGGTACAACCAATTTTATTCATAAATTACCTCCACATGCCATTAGTATTGGGCTGGCGGATGAGACCAACGATATTTTGCTTGGCGTGGTATACGAGGTGGTTTCGGGAGAATGTTTTTATGCATGGAAAAACGGCGGAGCCTATCTCAATGGTAAACCTATCCATGTATCGGACACCAGTTCCATCAACAATGCACTTATTGCTACCGGATTTCCCTATACTGCATTTAATCGTATGGAAGGCTTTATGAGATCATTAAGCCATTTCTTTGTCCATTCGCACGGGGTACGTAGGTTGGGGTCAGCGGCCGTGGATATGGCTTATGTTGCCTGCGGACGTTTCGATGTATTTTACGAATATAACCTTAATCCCTGGGATGTGGCAGCGGGTATTGTACTTGTTAAAGAAGCCGGAGGACGGCTCAGCGATTTTAAGGGCGGCAAAAATTTTCTTTTCGGAATGGAAATGATTGCCTCAAATGGTAAAATTCATGATAACTTTGTAGCTACCCTAAAGGAATTTCTCTGATGCATCTGATTGGTTTTCTGTTGTCGTATCCGGTCCTGTGGCTTATTTCACTGCTCCCGCTCAGGGTACTGTACCTGATTTCAGATTATTTTCTTTTTCCACTGGTTTATTATGTCATTCGGTACCGCAAAAGGGTAGTGTTTGAAAACCTGCGAAATGCCTTCCCCGAAAAGAGCGAAGCCGAACGACGACAGATTGCCCGAAAATTTTATCACTATTTCTGCGATATTCTGGTCGAAACCATCAAGTTGCTTCATATTCCAGAGAAAGAATATAAGAAACGCATTAAATTTAAGAATGGGGAAATAATAGACGAATTATTTGCAAAAGGGTACAATATCATAGCTGTTACGGGTCATTACGGTAACTGGGAATGGCTGAGCGGGGTATCGAATGCTACTCCCTACCAGAATATGTCGCTTTATAAGCCATTGAGCAATAAGTACTATGAAAAAGTGCTTACTCGTATGCGGACCCGGTTTGGGGCACATCTGGTGCCGATCAACGAGACCATGCGGCGAATGATCGAATACCGCAACCAAGGTGTTCGCGTACTTTCGTGTTTTATTGCCGATCAAACTCCCTTACCTTCGCGGATTCAATATTGGACCCGATTCCTTAATCAGGATACTCCCATGTACCTGGGGGCTGAGAAATTGGCCAAATCTTTTCATCAGGCGGTTATTTTTCTGAAAATTATGCGAACCCGTAGGGGTTATTACGAAATTGAAGTGGTCAAACTGTTTGAAGATGTCAGTCAGGTACACGATCACGAGATAACCGAGGCCCATGTGCGTGAGTTGGAAAAGCTGATATGCGAAAAACCCGAATACTGGCTCTGGACCCATCGTCGCTGGAAACATAAAAAACCTGCCAATGCCTAAGGTAAGTATCGTTATTCTCAACTGGAACGGTTCGCACTTCTTACAACAGTTTCTGCCCCCACTGATCAGGCATACAGGCTACCCATGGGTCGAAATAGTGGTTGCCGATAATGCATCGACCGATGATTCTCTCACCATACTCGCGCAACATTTTCCGCAGGTAAAAATTATCCGGCTTGACCGCAATTACGGTTTTGCCGGCGGATACAACCGTGCTCTTTCGCAGGTTAGTGCCGACTATTATGTTATTCTGAACAGCGATGTGGAGGTAACCGATGGCTGGCTGGATCCTCTGGTTAATTTTTTGGAACAACATGCCGAAGTTGCAGCGGTAATGCCTAAAATACTTTCGTGGTATCAGCCCGACACCTTCGAACATGCCGGTGCGGCAGGAGGCTTTATAGATCGTTATGGGTATCCTTTTTGTCGCGGACGCATATTTGATTCCATTGAAAGCGACCAGGGCCAGTACGACGATCCTGCTGAAGTATTCTGGACAACCGGAGCCTGCATGGTGATTCGTTCATCGGTTTTTCACGAATGTGGAGGATTTGACGAAATGTTTTTTGCCCACATGGAAGAAATCGATCTTTGCTGGCGTATGTTGTGGAAAGGTTACAAATTATACTGTATTCCTCAATCATCGGTGTTTCATGTAGGAGGCGGTGCCCTGCCTGCCGAAAATCCTTTCAAAATTTACCTTAACTTCCGGAATAACTTGTTTCTGATTTACAAAAACATTGAATCGAAACGTTTTTTCTCAATCCTGATACAGCGGTTAATGCTCGACTATCTGGCCGCTGTATTGTTTCTTGTCCAGCGAAAATTTTCCTTCTTTACAGCTGTAATAAAGGCACATAGAGATTTTTTCCGGTCGGTTAAAATCCTTCATCGTTATCGCTGCCAACAGAATTACCTGACCAGCACTTTCCCAGCTTCCCGCCTGATACTGAAAAAATGCCTGGTATGGCAGTATTTTGTCCTGAAAAAAAACGATTTTGTTTCTGTTGTAGCGAAGTAATTTTCTGGGAAATGTTAATTCTCAGCTAATATTCTTTCGTTCTATTGTATTTCTCTTTAGCTTCTTCAATTAAAACGTTCGATTTGATGATCAAAATATTAGGAACAAGAACTGGATGATCTTGAGAAACACTTATGCAAAATTTGAATTCACGGCAAAATTACAAGAAACAAGTTTCACGAATTAGGCACTTAGCAAATATTACCAATAACATGACATCTGGCTATTTATATGTGTTCAACCTTTTTCTCGGCGAAGTCTGTGACCTCGCTGCATGTAAATGGTGGTCTCGACACCCGCTTAGCAAATAAATTTTGCCGATACTTCCAATACTCAATCTGGTCAATCGTAGTCTACCTTTTTTCCTTTTTGCGTTCTTTGCGTCTTTTCTTAGCGACCTTTGCGGTGATTATAATAAAATCACATATTCGGCAATTTGTAATTCTTTTCGAACCAACGGAAGGAAATATTTTATGCCGTATGTATATCATTCACCATGTGCCTAATTCAATAAATTTTATCCCTTGTTGTCATGTGTTTTTTGCCTTAATGCAGCCTTTTTACGTTTGCTTTTTTTTGTTAACGATATGCGACCCAGGAAAAAAGTTGCCGGTGACGTTTTTTTCAAGTGTCACCGGCAGAAGCTATGAAAAAGATTGGTTGCAGGAGGTTGTCAGCTGTTACCTCCACCATCGATGGTAACAATTGTTCCATCGGGGTTATATTCAAGTTCAATGACCTTGATGCTTCGCAGCCATGTTTTACCGCCGGAGGGTACACTGTCGTGATGAAACAGATACCATTTGCCTTTAAATTCGCAGATGGAGTGATGTGTAGTCCAACCCACCACGGGTGTTAGTATCACTCCTTTATAGGTAAAAGGTCCGTAAGGATTATCGCCTATGGCATAGCACAGTTTATGGGTATTGCCGGTAGAATAGGAAAAATAGTATTTTCCGTTGTATTTATGCATCCATGAAGCTTCGAAGAAACGGCGGTCGTGATCACCTGCCTTAAGGGGTTGGCCATTCTCGTCGAGTATAACTACATCCCTTGGGTCTTCGGCAAATTCGAGCATGTCGTCGCTAAGGCGGGCAACCTTGGCACAGAGTGCAGGCTCATCGGGCGCAGGTTCATGACCGCATTCAATGGCTTTATTGTTACGATAGCGTTGCAACTGTCCTCCCCATATGCCTCCGAAATACATGTAGTAGTTTCCATCATCGTCCTGCAGTACAGCCGGATCGATGCTGTAGCTTCCCATGATCGGGTTTTTTTCGGGGATGAAAGGGCCTTCGGGTTTGTCGCTTACTGCTACTCCGATACGGAAGATGTCGGTTTTGTCTTTCAGCGGAAAATACAAATAGTATTTACCATTTTTGTGGGCGCAATCGGGTGCCCAAAGTTGCCGGCCTGCCCATGGAATATTTTTAATGTCGAGCGCTACCCCATGGTCGGTTACTGGACCATCGATATCTTCCATGGAAAAAACGTGGTAATCGCGCATATCAAAATGGTCGCCGTTATCGTTTTCGGGAATTCCAGCATCAATGTCGTGCGAAGGGTAAATATAAATTTTCCCGTTAAATACGTGTGCCGATGGATCGGCCGTGTACATATGATCAACCAGATACCTTGCCTTTTTCATATTTCAAAATTTTTTAATGGTGTATTATTTTTCATGAGCCATTTTTATAATCTCCTGTACCACAGGTTTGGCTTGATATTGCCGGTCAAAGAGCAGCGGATAGTCGGTCCGGCCCATAATAGGCCAGTAGTTGCGCCAGCTTTGTGCATCGTAAATGCCCCATAGGGTGACTCTGTCGATTTTGTCGGCGTGACGTATGAATAGTCTAAAAAGATCGGCATAACGTTTTGTGAAGGCAGCGTTGACCGAGTCGGGCAACCCGTTGGGATAGGGGTTGTATTTAGCCATCATTTCGGCCTTGTACGATACATCGGCCGTCAGCCTTTCTGTTGGCCAGGGCAGAAGACTCATGTCGAGCTCGGTTATCATCACTTTTACCCCAAGACTTGCGTAGCGTACAATCGCTTCTTCGTAAGTTCCAAGGTCAGGTGAATCGAGTGAAATATGCCCCTGCATGCCAATACCGTCGACACGAATACCTTTTTCCTTTAAACCCTTTACAAGATTATAAATGGCTTCACGCTTAACGGGTTGCCATTCATTATAATCGTTGTAATAAAGTTCAGCACCCGGATCGGCCTCGTGGGCAAACTTGAAGGCAAGCTCGATGTATTCCGGGCCTATGATTTTGTACCACTTCGTCTGACGATACATGCCATTATCGTCAATGGCCTCGTTTACCACATCCCACCCGTGTACACGTCCCTTGTACCTGCTGACAATGGTGGTAATGTGATTTTTCATGCGACTTATCAGTTCATCTCTTGTTACTTCATTACCCTTATCATCTACAAAAATCCATGCGGGGACCTGCGAGTGCCATACCAGACAGTGACCAATGATTTTCATCTGGTGCTGCTCTCCAAACCGTACAAAAGCATCAGACAGTGTAAAGTTGAAGGAATCCTTTGTCGGATGGATGTTTTCCATCTTCATACAATTTTCGGCGACAATCGAATTAAAGTGTCGGATGGCAATCTGCAGTGCCATCGTATCTTTGCCTTTGATTTGGTCCTCGTTTAACGCTGCCCCGATGTAGAATTTGTCTTTCAGGGCGTCCTTTAAGCCTTCCTGATTCTGACTTTTACTGCACGAAACAGTGAACAACAGCACAAGTACTGCAATTATTCTTACAAAATCCGAAATCATCCTCATATTACAAATTCTTTAATATTCCGTATTAATTATCAGTATCGTCATGTTTTTACTTTGACAGGATAGTTGGAAGTGTGTATTTTTCAATAAAAGAACCTCATCACTTGCTGTGTCTTACCTTAAGATCCTGTTCAATCTGAATCTCCATTTTCTTGTTGATTTCATAGAAGAACAGACTGACAATAGCCACTCCAAAAGTAATGGCTGGGAATACGCTCATAGCCAGTCGTATACCCTGAATGGTAGCTTCGGATTGAACGGGCATACCTTCCTTATAGCCAAAAGCAGCAAGTATAGCAGCAACCAATGCACCTCCTATGCTCAGGCCAGCTTTCAGGCCGAAAATCATAGCCGAAAATATTATTGCCGTTGCACGACGATTGTTTTTCCATTCGGAATAATCGGCTACATCGGCAATCATAGCCCACAACAGGGGAATGGTAAGCCCATAAAAAAATCCGTGCAAAATCTGGGTAATAAACACCAACGTTACAGCGGTAGGAGGATAAATGTAAAATGCCAATTGAGCAAGAGCAGCAGTAATCAGTCCGAAACCAAATACGTCGCGTTTACCGTATTTATCGGCCAGCCCTTTCGAAAGAGCTATACCTACAATCATAAATATTATCCCTCCGGCATTGAACAAACTAAAAGCAGAGGTAGAAGCATCTTCGGGCCAATGAAATCCGACCAGTCCCATTTTACCTAAAAAGGCATTGAGACTAACAATAAAATTGTTGAATCCTATGGTATTAAGAAAAGCAGCTAACGAATCTTTTTCAAGATAATAGTTGAAGTAGTAAACATAGTTTCCCCCTTTCAGTGACAGGGTAATAAAGATGAACACAGTAATAATAAGCATGATAATCCATGGTCGGTTGTGTATCAGGTCGGTTAAATCCTGCTTTATGCTTGAGGTTTGTTCGGGTTTGGGGATGATTCTTTCTTTGGTGGTTAAAAATGTTATAATGAAACATATTACCCCCACTACGGCGAAGATGGTCATTATTTTTTCAAAACCTGCTGCTTTGTCGCCATTACCAGCAATGAGCACCAAAGGCAGTAACAATACCTGTATGATAAACTGTGCTACCATTACCGCAAAAAAACGGTACGACGAAATACTGTTACGTTCCGACATATTACCGGTAATAACTCCACTGAGGGCAGAGTAGGGTAGATTATTGGCCGAATATACCAGAACCAGCAGAATGTATGTAATCAGGGCATAAATAATTTTGCCCGTAGTGCTGAAATTAGGCGTTGTAAATGCCAGAATGGCTATCAGACCAAAAGGGACGGATGTCCAAAGAATCCATGGACGAAATTTTCCCCAGCGGGTTTGCGTACGGTCGGCTATAATTCCCATGATGGGATTAAAAAATGCACCCAACATACCCCCGATAAATATGATTACCGAGGCCGAGGCAGGAGGAATTTTAGCTACATCGGTATAGAAAAAAGCAAGAAATGTCATTAATGTCTGAAATATAAGGTTAGCCGCAAGATCCCCCAGGCTGTACCCTATTTTTTCAGAAAGTTTGATTTTTTCCACTTCTGAACTCATAACGGTTTTTGTTTTAATAGGATTAATAACAACATACATTGCCTGCAAATTAATAAATATGTTACCAGCCGAAGGGCATACAATTTTTGCAATTAGTACCTACAATTTGGGCGAATATCTCAGAAGTCATAAATTTATGGGCTGTCCGCACAGGTACGACCATGGTTTAAAGATTAACACAATTCAAGAAACGAACCTGCGGATTTCATCCAGCCGGGAAGTTAATAATGATTGTGGCGGTCAGGAAACTACCATTCAGCAGCGGCGAAGTCTGTTACTTCGTTTTTTCGGACGCAATTTTTTGCTATCTTTAAACGTAAATTATACATTTACGCATGGATTTTAAGAGACTAACATACCTTCTTTTGTTATTGCTCGTCGGCATTGCCCCAAGGGCGCAGGAAAACTATTTTCTTTTTCATCAGCTGACCCTCGATCACGGACTGTCAAATAATTCGGTTACCTGTATATTCAAAGACAGCCGGGGATTTATATGGATTGGTACTATCGACGGGCTCAATCGATACGATGGCTACTCTTTTGTTACCTTCCGCCACGCCAACAACGATACCAACAGTATATCCGATAATTTTATCAGCACTATTGTTGAGGATAAAACAGGTAATTTATGGATAGGTACTCAGGGGGGAGGACTCAACTGTTATGATCCCCGTCTCGACCGTTTCACGGCTTTTTATCACGATCCCAAAAATCCGAACAGCTTACCATCGAATTTTATTTTTCATCACAATTCCATGCTGATTGACCGCAATGGGATATTATGGATTGGTACAAACAATGGACTGTGCAGCTATATCCCTGCAAAAAATATATTTGTCCGTTACCCCCTTAGCCCTCCCGGTCGACCGGGGGAAACCGCAAAAGATATTCGTACCATCTACCAGTCGGCCGATGGAATGCTGTGGATTGGCACCGACAAAGGACTTTATTTGTTCGACCCCTCACAGAAAAAGGTGCAGCAATATCTGAACGCTGGCGTTGGTAGTCTTTCCCTTACCAACAATATTATCACAGCGATAGTGGAGAATATTTCTCAACACGAGCTATGGATTGGAACCGAAGAGGGGCTGAATGTCCTTGATTTGAAACTATTTACTCTTCGTCAATATTTTGCCGGGAAAAACAGCGATCGGACGCTTAGTGATAATTCAATTACAGCCCTTGATGTTGATGAAAAAGGAAATATCTGGATTGGTACCAAATCGGGAGGCCTCAACCAGTACAGCTACGCCGAAAAACGATTTTTTTACTGGAAACAAAATCCCGTCGACAAAAATAGCCTCAGTGACAATTATATCGACAACCTTTTTGTCGATCCATCAGGATACTTATGGATTGGGACAGTAAATAACGGCGTAAATCTGGTAGATATCAGACCCAAAAATTTTCGTTGGCTGAAAAACGAACCGGGCAACCCCAATTCTCTTTCAGCCAATACAATTCGTTCGGTTCATGAGGATTCCGAAGGCATCCTCTGGATAGGCACCTATGGCGGTGGCCTCAATCGTTACGATGGAAAAAAATTTATGCATTTTACCCATCATCCCGACAACACCAATAGTCTTAGCCATAATATTATCAGTGCACTGTATGAAAATAATCAAACGCTGTGGATAGGAACATGGGGTGGGGGACTGTGCAGGATGAACACACGAAACTTCAGCATCAGTCGGCTTAATCTTAGTGTGCCCGAATATATCAATCAAATTGCCCCTGATCCTAACGGACGTTTATGGATTGCCTGTAACGGCGGGCTATATGTATTTTGGCCTCAATCCGGCAAGATTGTCCGCTGTGACGACGACAGCATTCCCTCAAAAAAACTGACAGCCAATTCGGTTAACCGCATCCATTGGGATGGAGCAGGACATCTATGGGTAGCTACCTTTGATGGACTCAACTGTATCGTCTTCAAAAATTTCGAAACACTCACCATGGATACTTTGTACCATTTCCGTAAACAGATAAATCAGCCCAACAACCTGAATGACAACCGGATACTTTGTATTGGTGAGGACTTGTCCCATAATCTGTATCTGGGAACCTATACTGGGGGCATTACCAAAATGCACACTACATGGCACAACAATAGAATCACTTCCATACAGTTCGTACCTTTTACCGACAATCAAGGATTGGCAGGCAATATTGTTTATGGGATGCTGACCGATACCCATGGGAATATATGGATTAGCACCAATAACGGACTTTCAAAGTTTGATCCTGTACAGAATGTGTTTCAAAACTTTACCATCGATGACGGGCTGCAAAGCAATCAGTTTTACTGGAACGCTTACGAAAAAGGGAAAAAGTCGGTTATGTACTTTGGAGGCATCAATGGTTTGAATCTCTTCTACCCCGACAGTATTCATGTCCGGAGAAATTTTCCACGCATATACATTACCAATTTTCGTCTGTTCAACCAGCCGGTAAAGGTATCTACGGGCAAAAATGCCCTGTTGCAGCAATCGATACTGTTTACGAAGCATATTACCCTTCGCAGACATGAGTATCCTTTTACCATCGAATTTGCTGCCATAGTATTTCGTTCACAGAACAAAATACGCTATGCCTACCAACTCGAAAATTTTGACCATAACTGGTTATATACCGATGCTGCTCAGCGCTATGCCACCTATTCGCATCTGCGACCCGGCAGGTATGTCTTCAGGGTAAAAGCCACCAACGAAGATGGCGTATGGAGTAATACTCCGGCCGAACTCCATATCACAGTTTTACCGGCTTTCTACGAAACCGTATGGGCTTTTATGCTTTATGGGATTGTACTTGTTGCCCTGTTATATTTCTTTCGTCGGCAAATACTTGCCCGTGCCCGCTACCGCCACGAAATTCAGCTTCAACGGATCGAACGTCAAAAGATCGAAGAATACAACGAAATGAAACTGCAGTTTTTTACCAATATCTCACACGAATTTCGCACTCCTTTGACGCTTATTGTTGGCCCGCTGGAAAAAATCCTATCCCGAACCGACCTTGATAAAACTGTAAAAGAACAACTTCTCCTGATGCATTCGGGCAGTAAGCGCCTGCTGCACCTGATTAATCAATTACTCGAATTCAGAAAAGTAGAATCGGGCGGATATGAATTGAAAATTGCCCGACACAATGTGATTCCACCACTTAAGGAGATTGTTGAACTTTTTAGAAGCATGGCCCTTGCTCACAAAATAAATTATACTGCTTCCTTCCCCCTGAAAAATGCTGCCTTATGTGTCGATGAAAATGTAATGGAAACTATTGCATTTAACCTGTTGTCCAATGCTTTTAAATTTACCCCGCCTGAGGGAAATATTCGTTTTGAACTGGATTTTCTTAATCAGGCAGAGGAAAAAACACTGATTGAAGAAGATATTTATTACCTTATCATCCGGGTTGCAGACACGGGTATGGGTATCCCTGCCGATAAACAGGAAGAAATTTTCAAACGTTTCTACCAACTGCCCATAGCTGAAGCTAATTTTTCAAAGGGTACCGGCATCGGCCTGACACTTTGCAGAGAACTGGCCAATTTACACGGCGGCGATATTACCGTCGAAAGCTCTGTAGGCAAGGGTTCTGTTTTTACTGCAAAATTGGCCGTTCACCCCGACTTCTTTACAGAAAAAAATATTCCCATCCTCAACCGTACCGAAAGCCCTGAAGCAAATGAGATTACAATCCCCGAGAAATTACTGCTTAACACCGAAGAATATGATGGCCTGAATTTCATCCCACCCGAAAACGCCGATAGTCCAGTAGTGCTTATTATTGAAGACGATCTGGGAATAATCAAATATATTGGTAAACTCATCGAACAGCAATACCATATTTTATATGCCTTCGACGGCAATGAAGGATTGCAATTGGCACTCGATCGTGAACCCGATATCATAATTTCCGATGTCATGATGCCAAAGATGAACGGATTCGAATTGTGCGAAAAAATTAAAACCGATCCCCGACTGAGCCATATTCCGGTAATCCTGCTTACCGCCCTTTCAAATATCGACGATAAAATCAGGGGGTACCATCTGGGAGCCGACGAATACCTAACCAAACCCTTCGATCATCGTCACTTGCTTGTGCGTATCGAAAAACTTATTGAACAGCGAAAGCAACTGCGGCGTCATTTACAGCAGCAATTCAGTATCGACTCGGAATTACCTACACTCTCACATATCGACCGACAGTTAATTCAGAAAGTTATACAGCTTGTCGAGGAACGTATAGCCGACCCCGAACTCTCCGTTGAGGATCTCAGCCGGGAAATAGGTATCAGCTCAACCCATCTGTATCGGAAAATAAAAGCACTGACCGGACTTTCGACAAACGATTTTATTCGTAAAATTCGGTTAAAACGTGCAGCACAACTATTGTTGCAAAGGCAAGGGAACATTTCGCAGGTGATGTTCGAAGTGGGCTTTACCAATAGTTCGTACTTTGCCAAGCGTTTTCAGGAAGAATTCGGCATGACTCCCAGCGAGTATATGCTTAGGCATCACAACCATCCTTAAGAAAACGACTTTCTTTAAAAAATCTTTTAAAAGAAATTTGTGAAAAAAAAAATAGTTGTATTTTTGCAGTCCACTTTTTGGAGGTGGGTAATTGCATTCTGTTCAACAAAAAAGTAAAGAAAAGTGAATACGCTTAGTTATCGGACAATATCGGCCAATAAGGCTACCGTTCAGAAGAACTGGGTTATAGTAGATGCGCAGGGACAGGTATTGGGGCGTTTGGCCTCAAAAGTAGCCAAGCTGTTGCGGGGTAAATACAAAACCAACTATACCCCTCATGTCGATTGCGGCGACAATGTAATAGTAATTAATGCTGCCGGTGTTCGCCTGACAGGTAAGAAATGGACCGACCGTGAACACTTCTTTCACACGGGCTATCAAGGCGGACAAATCATCAAAACCCCTCTGGATATCTATCGTAAGAACCCCTGCGATTTGGTCGAAAAAGCAGTAAGGGGAATGTTACCCAAGAATCGGCTGGGTGATGCTATTTTTAAAAATCTGCATGTATATGCTGGCAGCGAACATGCCCATCAGGGCCAGCAACCCAAAGTTATTGATATCAACTCACTTAAATAACAGACATGGAACTAATAAACGCAGTTGGTAGAAGAAAAACCGCAGTTGCCCGTATCTATGTTTCCGAGGGCAAAGGAAATATTACCATCAACGAACGTCCCTTTGAAAATTATTTTCCTACCATCCAGTTACAAAATACAGTCAAACAACCTTTGGTATTGGTGGGTTTAACCGATAAGTTTGATATTAAGGTTAACCTTACAGGAGGTGGATTCAAAGGACAGGCTGAGGCTTTAAGACTGGCTATTGCCCGTGCTTTGGTTAAATATAACGAAGAATATAAAAGCATTCTTCGTAAAAACGGCTTACTCACCCGTGATCCACGTGAAGTGGAAAGGAAAAAACCGGGTCGTCCCAAAGCCAGAAAAAGATTTCAATTCAGCAAACGTTAATGAACGTGCCATTGAACTAAGTTTAGTATCTAAACTCACTGGACTCCATAGTGACTACCAGTGGGTTGCTTAATATAGAAGGTAAACTTAAAAATTGAAGAATGTCGAGAGTAACTTTTGAACAACTGTTAGAAGCGGGCGTACACTTTGGCCATTTAAAGAGAAAATGGTGTCCGGAAATGGCACCGTATATTTTCACCGAAAAAAATGGTATCCACATTATCGACCTGCACAAGACTATTGTAAAACTTGATGAGGCAGCCAATGCGCTGAAACAAATTGCCAAATCCGGCAGAAAAATCCTGTTTGTTGCTACCAAAAAACAGGCAAAAGACATCGTAAGCGAAAAGGTAAAAGCCATCAACATGCCTTACGTAACCGAACGTTGGCCGGGCGGTATGCTTACCAACTTCCCTACCATTCGTAAGGCAGTTAAAAAAATGGCGGCTATCGATCGCATGATGACCGATGGTACTTTTGATACCCTGTCGAAAAGAGAACGACTGCAAATAACCCGTCAGCGTGCTAAGCTGGAAAAAAACTTGGGTAGTATTGCCGACCTGACAAGATTACCTGCCGCTCTCTTCGTGGTAGATATTACGAAGGAACACATTGCCGTGAAAGAAGCCCGTCGACTGGGTATCCCTGTGGTGGCTATCTGCGATACCAATTCAAATCCCAACCTTGTGGATTTTCCCATCCCTGCCAACGACGATGCCTCCAAATCGATAGCGCTCATTACCGATGTCATTTGTCAGGCCGTACAGGAAGGACTCAATGAACGCAAAGCCGAAAAAGATACCGAACAGGCCGAAAAGAAAGCCAAAGAAAAAGAAACCAAGAAACCCAAGGTAGTTAAAGCAGCCTCGGCAACTCTTACAGATGAAGAAGTTGAGGATGCTGTTATTAACAAATTCGAAACCGAAGTTAAAAAAGTACCTATCAAGAAAAAATCTGTCAAAGACGAAGAATAATTTTTAATGAACAATAAACCGGGCGTAGCCAATAGGCTACGCTGCTTTTTATTATAAACGGAACTAAAAAATCAAAATTATGGCACAGGTTACCTTAGCCGACATAACTAAACTGCGTAAAGCAACAAGCGCAGGAATGATGGATTGCAAAAAAGCACTTGAAGAAGCCAATGGTGATTTCGAAAAGGCTATTGAGATTATTCGCAAAAAAGGGCAATTGGTTGCCAGCAAACGTGCCGACCGTACCGCTACCGAAGGGGTGGTACTTGCCAAAGTGGCCGACAACGGCACCTATGGTATTGTAGTCGCCCTCAATTGCGAAACCGATTTCGTGGCAAAAAATGCCGATTTCGTTGCTTTAGCTGAACTTATCGCTAACACAGCATTGGCCAATAGGCCCGCCTCGGTCGACGAACTGAAAGCTATCGTCGTTGACGGTCGTCCTATCGAAAATCATATCTCGGAAAAAATCGGCGTTACCGGAGAAAAAATGGAGTTAAGTTACTTCGCTTCACTCTCGGCCGAAAAAGTTAGCGCATACATCCATCCGGGAAACCAGCTGGCATGTATTGTAGGTTTTAACAAGGCTGGACTCGACGATCAGGTGTACAAGGATATCTGTATGCAGGTAGCTGCTATGAATCCTGTCGCTGTTGACAAAGAATTTGTAAGTAAGGAAAGAATTGAAAAAGAATTGGAAATAGGACGTGAACAAGCCCGGCTCGAGGGTAAACCCGAAAATATGATTGAAAAAATTGCCGAAGGAAAACTCAATAAATTTTTTAAGGAAAGTACCCTGCTCAATCAGGAATTTATAAAGGACAACAAAAAAACCGTCCGTCAGTATATCCAGTCTGTCGATAAAGATTTGGTAGTTACTGGTTTTTGTAGGTTCGCTCTTAAAGATTAATAATTTACTTATACAATGGGCCATTTCTTGTGAATTGGCCCATATTTTATTTTGCTCACATTTTTAATCAACTTATTTGCTTTGCTTTCTTAGGAGGCAATACTTCAATAAATACAAACCCATTTTTTTCGTAAATCACGCTAAGATTAGGGTATTTGTTCAGGATTTCATCCTTTTTGTGAATTTTAGTTACAACATATACCGGAATGGGCGCACGTCCGCTGAATAACTTCTCACCAAGAGATAAAAATTTATTTTCATTAGGGGTTCGTAACGTATAAAACAAATTCGCATAACTTTTAAATCCCCAAGTCAAAACCACACATGTTTCGTGTTGTTTGCTTTTGTAAAATTCAATAGCCGCTCGTTGGGTTATCGCTTCTATTCTGGGGACAAAAAATATCATCGATAGCCAAGTAAAAAGTAGTGTTCCGATGCAGAGCATTATTGTACCACGAAAATATTGACGTGTTTTAAGGTATTGTAGTGCCCGCATAGCTAGGAAAAATAAAATCCCTCCACCTATCCATTCAATTCCTACAAAATTCACAGCAGCTTGAAGATTTCCTATCGCAAATGGGTCTTGTATCCTGCCCGTGTTGATAAACCAAAATCTGTTCTTTAAAATTAATATTACCAATACAAGCAATAAAGCAGTTATAACCGATTGTATTCCAAACCACCTGTGTAACCATACTGGATAATGGTTTTTGCCTTCAATGAGTGATATAACGTAGTAACTGGCCAAAAAAGTAAGGGGGAAGTAGCAAAGCGACGAATAATGCACTATTTTAGTCTTGACAATGCTGAAAAGTATCAAAGTTACCCAGAACGTAATTTGCATCCACAAGGCAAATTGGCGTTGGATAGAAATGTTATCTTTGATTTTGCTTCCAATGAGCGGAATTGCAAAAACTGAGGCGGGAAATACTCCAACAAGGAGTACAATTACATGATAAAATATTAAACCTCCATGACCTGCATCTGTTGTAGAGGCTAATCTTAACTGATAATGGATAAACTCTAAAACCAAATTTCCATGCCCGTTTAAAATCTGTAAAATAAACCAGAATCCTCCTACAAGGACTACAATAAAAAAGTATACAGTTAAATGCCAAAGTGTGGCGTTAACACGGAACTTATTAATTAATAACCATATTGCAAAAATCAACATTAAGAGCAACAGGGCAACAGGACCTTTGGTAAGAATAGCAAGGCCAATGCAAAATGCTGATAATAGCAAATAGTAAGTACCTGAATTATTCCCGGTACGTTCAAAGAATAATATCAGAAATACGATACTGGCGAAAATAAAAAGATTGAACCATGGGTCGATAATACCTGTGCCAAAATAGAAAAACGGAAGGATCGAGGCAATATATATTACACTCCAAAGAATGCTGAAGCGGGTTGAAAAAACCTTTTTGCCTATGTACCACAGAAAGAAAATCGTAAATATTGCAGCTATCGTATTGGGAAAGCGGGCTGAAAATTCATTTATCCCAAATATATGCATTGACAAGGCCTGCATCCAAATAAATAAGGGCGGCTTTTCCCAAAAGGGCTGATAATTAATTCGTACAGTAAGGTAATCCCCTAAAATCAACATTTCACGGGCAGCCTCTGCAAAATTAATCTCATCCCAGTCAAACAAATGTACTTGCCCAATCAATGGCAGCAACATCAGAAGAATAATGCCCGAAATAATGTAGGGAATCCTTTTTACCAGCTGTTTATTCAATTCAAATTTTGATTGTAAATTGAATGAACCCATTAAAAAATCAGATATAATAAGGGGTTTATTATCCTTTCTTGTTGCCTCAAAATAAGGCAGAATAATGATGCATTTTGTTAAATGAATTTTAACTTTATTAAAATAAATCGTCTATAACCTGATGCTTTTTTGTTGTGTCTATTACCGATTTTTTCGTTACAATTATTTTAGTTTTAATTTCCAAGGTTCGTACTTTTCTCTGCTACTCTGAATTAAACCTTATTTATCGGATAAATTTGTACGAATACCCCAACATCGTATTTGGGACTTTTGTAATAATTTCAAAATTGTCGAAAAAGGGTAAAAATAGTTCACGACCATTTTATATGGGGTAAAAGAAAGGAAATAACCTTTAACATGCAAAATCAGTGAATAACTTCGAATGTAAAAACTGCACACGTATGAGAAAACAACTGATTTTATTGACTCTTTTGCTATCGGTATACACTATCATCCGGTGTGATGATGAATTTAAGCCGGAATTGGAGGTAAGCACTACATCCATTGCGCTTGCCCCGCTGGCCAATAGTACCGATAGTTTTACGGTACTTTCCAATACCAGCTGGACAATTACCTGCGATGCTGACTGGTTGGCAGTAACACCCACTTCGGGGAAGAACAATGCTACAGTTACAGTAGTAGCAACAGCCAATTCCGAGACATCGGCCCGAACGGCGACCCTAACCCTCAAGGCAAAGGGCACTGAAGACAAAATTATTCAGGTAACCCAAGGCGGTAAGCTGTATGCTTTGCCCCGCCGGATTGAACTGGATTCTGCGGCAAACAGCCGCGATAGCCTGCAAATTTATAGTCAGGGCGAGTGGACACTTCATCTGACCGCCGACTGGATCCTCGTGAATCCTACCTCCGGAAAACAATCCGGCAAGGTGGTTATCGGAGCTCTGACAAGCAATACCGATACTGCCATACGAAAAGCTTTTGTGGTGCTTAGTGCAAAAGAGGCCGACAACGATACCATCGAAGTGGTACAGCGTGGCAGCCGATATTACCTTACCCTGTCGCCAACTTCCCTTACGCTGGGACCTGAAGCAAATAATACGGTTACCTTTTCCGTTAATTCCAACACCAGCTGGACACTTTCTACACCACAAAACTGGCTTACCCTGAATCCGATTTCGGGCACCGGCAATGCAACTATTACGGTCAAGACCAACGAGACGATGATCATTTCGCAACCTCGTACCATTACCCTTACTGTCACTGGGGACAAAGTCAAGCAGCAACCTAAAATTAAGATTACGCAAGTTGGTATCCCCTGCTCCGACAATGATGAAAACTACTGCGAGACTCCGGGTTGTCAGATGGCTCAGCTACCCTCTTACAACGAACTACCCACAAACCCCTATTTGCCCGATCCTTTTACATTTCTCGATGGTTCTAAAGTAACCACCAGCGCCGACTGGACCTGCCGGCGAGCCGAAATAGCAGCTTTGGCTCAGAAATTTGAGTTCGGCAACAAACCCTGCACTCCATATTCGGCCACAACGGCTTCGTTTAACAGCAATACCAATACCCTTACGGTAACCGTTACGGAAAATGGTAAAACCATTTCATTCGATTGTATCATCAGCTATCCTTCAACGGGTAGTGCTCCCTATCCGGCTATGATTGGCATTGGTTATTCTTTTCTGAATAATACCGAGCTTTCCAATATGGGAGTTGCTATCATTTCTTTCCCCTGTGACCAGATCGCTGAGCAAAAAAGTACGGGTTCCCGCGGAAAGGGCAAATTTTACGATCTTTATTGCAGCAATCATTCGGCTGGAGCGTTGATGGCCTGGGCATGGGGCGTAAGCCGATTGATCGATGCCCTTGAAAAAACTCCACAGGCCAATATCGATGCTGCAAGACTTGGAGTAACGGGTTGTTCACGATATGGTAAGGGAGCATTGGTGGCCGGAGCCTTCGACGAACGCATTAAACTTACTATACCACAGGAATCGGGGTCGGGAGGAGCAGCCAGCTGGCGCGTATCCGACGCACAAAAAGCCGCTGGCCAAAACGTACAAACACTCTCGCAGATTGTAACCGAAAATTGCTGGTTCCGGTCCGATTTTGGACAATTTGCCAATACCGCCACCAAGCTACCATTTGATCATCATTTGATCATGGCTCTTTGTGCACCCCGTGCCCTACTGGTAATCGAAAATACTTCGATGGAATGGCTGGGGAATCTGAGCACATGGACTACGGCCAATGTCGCCCATTATGTGTGGGAAGCCATCGGCATACCCGATTATATGGGGTTCTCACAAGTTGGCCATTCCGATCATTGCGGATTCCCCGACTCTCAGATTCCCGAATTACAGGCTTATGTTAAAAAATTTCTTATCGGCAACGGTACCGACGATACCCATATCATGAAAACCGATGGAAATCTTACTTTTGACAAAGATAAATGGGTCAACTGGACAGTACCCAACCTGCCGTAAACCTGTTACCGAGGATCGTAGCCGAAGTGCTCGAGATACTGCACCTCTACACTTCGGCTACCCTTCTGAGAGGGTATCAGTAGTATGTCAAACGCTATAACTGCCCTACAATAAATTCCTGTTAGCAAATCCTGCTAAAGCTTAAAGATAAATCCCCCTGTAACCCCGAACTGCAAAATTCTGGTTTTCTTGTATGGATGGGTATGGGGGTCGTTCTCGGGTATGGGTAAAAAACTTGTGTTCGTTTGACTTAAAAAGAGATCCTTGTAAGTGGACTCTGAATTTTTTTTCAAATCATTGATCGTATACTGTAAATTACCCGAAACCGAAAAAATTAAATCTTCGCTTAAATGTACATCAAAACCACATCGAAGATTGGCATTATAAATAACTTGATTAACATTTTCCTTAATATTTCTTTTTCGATTATAGATATCTTTGTGGTAAAATCCCAGTTCAGGCCAGTCGATATACTGAATAGCAGGCTTGTTTTCGGGATAATAACCATAAAAATATATATTTCCGTCGGATATACTTTGAGCCGATTGAGTGAGACAAATGTTGACAGTTGGGATGATATGTATCTGAAATCTGCTGTTGGCCAGCAGGAAAAATGTTAACCCAACAGGAATATCCATATATTGGATGTTGATCGTTGAATCATATTTAGCTTCGATGATTTTAAATAATTTATCACCATTTATGTCGTACGAAGGATAAATGTCGGTAAAGGTGCCATTCAACTGATACAATGATTTATATTGGGAATAACCGACACCAAATGTAAATCCAAAATTTTTACTTACCAGTATGAAAAATCGTGCATCGAATGAATGCGTTTCGGAAGGTTTTATTTGCCAGTTATAGCCGTCACGGTTAATCGTTACAGCGCTGATATTTCCATACTCTGTAGTTTGAAATCCATAATTATAATAAAAACCTAACCGAACCCTCCGAAATCGTTCTTTACTTTCTGTAACATTTTGTCCTGATCCTGTTTTAGTTAGCCGGGCAAAAGAAGAATAAGCTTTACCCGATGTGCCGGCATAGCAATAAGATCCGCTTGAAAATGTATGTGTTAAAACACTTTCTTCGGAATAACAATTACTCCAAAAATCGTTGAAATTTTCTGATGCATTTATCCTGCTAGATTTTTCCTGTGCGGAGGGTAGGCTATTGGCATACGCGTAAGTAGCAGCCATGTTTGCGTGATTTTTAATATCCAATGTCCAGAATTGCGCATGCAAATTAGGTTCGTACATAACAACCAAAATTAAGCATATGCTGTATTTTATCCTTTTGAATATCATTATTTGAAAATATTTAGCGTTTTTACTTTTTAATAAACATTACGTGTTTGGTTTCCGAAGATTTGCTTTGAATTAAATAATAACCCATGGGCAATTTCTCGGTGGTTAACTCAATAATGACTTCTGATTCCTGCTTGCTAAATTTTCTTGTGTACCTCACGCGTCCTAACATATCGATTACCGACAAAGATACTTCACCCTTGTATGGGTCGTTTAAATGAACATATACTTTATCATTGGTAGGATTAGGATAAACACTTAGGCTGCTATTATCCTTTGACAGGTTCCCCGAATTTTCATTGATGGTAATGAAATTTGATACTGCAGCACATGTCTTTCCTTCTTGTCGTATCAAATAATAATAGGTGCCATAATTTTGATCAGCGACGTAGTAATATTTGGTGGCTCCGGGGATAGGTTGGTCATCGCGGTACCATTGATATGAATAATTTTTATTTCGTGCGATATTGTAAAAATAATACACATTGGGACCTCCGCCTACATCGAGTTGGGGGAATGAATCATCGGGGATGGACTTTTTCCAGGTAATGGACAGCGGATCTGAGACTAAATCATTGGTTATATCCTTTACTGTATATTGTACAGGAAGAATACTGACCGGAATTTCTGTCCGTGGTTCTTCATTGATTTGAACACTATCTTTAAACCATATGTATTTGCTCCCTTTAATGGAATTCCATACTTTTAGTGTAACCGTATCTTTGGGGCATACATCTGTTACTGGTTTTATTCTTGGAGCTTCTATAGCATCCACAAGTGAATCAGACATGAAAATGTAAGCTTGATTTTCGATTTTTTCCCATTGATATCCATAATAGTAGTTCCAAAAAATTTGAGAATAAGAATCTGCATTACTATAATTATTTCTAACCAACATATCAAATCTAAACCAACGTCCATTGAAATTGGCAGACTGGATTAGAGATTTTATAGGAATCTGCCATTCCTGAACGTAAGTTGTATCACCTTGTTGGGCGAATTTAAAGCTGGTATCCTTTAATAAAGAACAATTAGCTTCTGTATACCAATTATTATTATTCTTTACCTCATAATAGTGGCCAAATTTTGTTGAATTAGAGGTAAGTCGACAGATTAACCAGTCGCCTTCCCTATACTTCTCGGAATTACTGGTATCCATGGCAAAATACAATGTAACACAATCGCTTATGTTAAAATAACTTCCTACGTATTTAGGGGTATGATCGGTTACTGCAACCAACAGGTAAAGATTGTCATCATCATAGCACATTTTAAATTGCGCAGGGAAGTTGTCTCCCCTTTTTAATTTATTCCATCTGAGTTTTTCCCATAGATATTCATCGGATTTACCATCAATAGTTATGTTGTAGTACTTAGTTTTATAGATAGTTAATTTGTTGCAATCAAAGTAAACTTCTATTGGTTCACATAAGTCACTTTCATGCCCGTCATTACTTACTGCAGTTATCCTAAAATAGTGGGATCTGTTACGAATTAGATTCGATAGTTCTTCTGTAAATGTTTTTGATGTAATATCTCCTGATGTAGAATCTATTTTTTCCATATCATCAAAATAGCTTCCCATATAAATATTGTATTTGGCAATATCAGGTTCAGGATTTTTATTCCAACTAAGATTAATCTGACAGTCAGAGGACGTAGCAGAAAGATTTACAGGTGTTGAAGGTAGGCATTTTCCTCTTAAGGTTACTTTTTTATAGGGAAAACTGGAGATATTAGAAGTCAGCATGAGTGAATCGTAACTTAGCCCATAATGAATACCGACAAAAGTTATCATTATGCTGTCTGAATTATGGGGTAAAATTGATAAGGAATTTTTATTGAGAGAAAATGCTGGATTGGAATGGTTAAAGGAAATATTCAAAACGCTATCTGTTTTATTGGTAATTTTTAAACACATGTCTTTGGTTTGGTATTTACTAAGAGTTCCAAATGAAATATTATTTTGCGATATTTTAAAACTTGTATAATTATTGGAATTATAAAATACAAGAACTCTACCTGGCGAATCAAAAAAAGACACAATCATATCCATATCTCCATCATTATCAAAATCACCAGATACTAATGTTTGCGGATAATCATATAAAACATTTAGATTTTGATTATTTTCTGAAAAATTACCATTTCCATCGTTTTGTATAATAACTATTATATTTATTACATCGCAAAGTACACCCATATCCAAATCGGCATCGTTATCCAAATCGGCTGTTATTATTGAACGGGGGGATCCAGCTAATTTTATGATAGTTGGGGTATTAAAATTACCATTTCCACTGTTTAATAGTACATAAATATTTCTTGAATCATGATTGGCAACTGCTAAATCCATTTTACCATCACCATTAAAATCGGCAGAAACAATTGAAAGTGGTTTAGCACCAACGTCATATAAAACATAGGATGAAAAAGTTCCATTACCTTTATTAAATAGAACAGCAATTTTATTATCATATTCAAGTGTCACTGCCAAATCAATAAATCCATCATTATTAAAATCGGCAGCAACTATTGCACCTAAATAAAAATTTTTACCACTCCAATAATCATGTTCAAAGTTAATAGTACTGCCTGCAGCGAAAGTTCCATCACCATTATTTAATAAAATTGAAATATTTCGTGAAAAAAAATTAGGCACAGCCAGATCCATGTCTCCATCATTGTCAAAATCAGCACTTGTTATTGAATGAGGTTCAGAACCTACTCTATAGTGCTTTGAGGCTAGAAAAAAAGCATTTCCGTTATTTAAGTTTACAAAGGCATAACTACTACCTATATCCATACCATTCATTGCTCCAGCAATATCCATATCTCCATCATTGTCAAAATCAGCCGAAGTAAATGAAGCTTCACCGCTGTTGCCCATAGTAAAGCTTTTATCATCATTATATAAACTACCCCTATTATCATTTAGTAACAATTGAAAATCACTAAAAGTTTGAGTTACCAGATCTAACCCGCCATCATTATTTAAATCGGCGGTTGTTAATGAACTACTTCCGAATGTTGGTATAATCGAGGAACGAAAATTTGCAGTTCCATCTAAAACTTTAGCTGTAAACTGCCACGAAAAGGGCTTGCTCAGCGTATCTTTATCAGTTGACTTTAAGTTTTTATTGATGGTAACAGTAATTACTTCCCCGACCTTAAAATCTTGCTGCGGACGTAGTACTAATTTTTTGTTTGTACTATAATAATTATAAATGTAACTATAATTGCCTGTATATGATCCTTTTATTTTTATTGAGCGTTTAATAGTGGATGTATCGATATCTTTATTAAATATTAAGTAAACAGACGAGTTCAATGTAACGTTTAGCTGATTTTGAGCAGGGTCGAAAGTGCTTACCTCTAATACAGCATAGGTGTTATGAAAAACAAAAACTAACCCTGCAAGTAGTGATAAGTGTTTCATTTTTATCCGAAAATAAATTTAATTAATTAACTTATTGTCAATTTGTTACATACATATTCCTACTCTCTGACTCGGACCCCCTGAAATTTTCATTTTGTTTGTTGTGAGGCAACGCATCATGGGGGTTTCATCCGAAAATAATTTTATGAGTTACTGACTACCTTTTGGTTATACTTACCTTCTTTTATTAGCCTATCGGCCGGATGGAACTCGCATGTTGCTTACAATTTTCATCCGTTTGTTGTGTTTACAGCGTCAACATGCTCGTTTCATTCGAAAACAATTTTATAAGTTACTGACTACCATTTGGTTGTGCTAAGTTTCTTTTATTAGCTCGTCGGCCGGATGGAACTCGCAAGTTTGTTTCATTTAGTTTGTTGTGTTTAGCTTAAGCCTGCACGTTATACACTTCAAACTATTAGATAAATCAACTCATATGTTATCTTTAAAACAAAAATATAAATTAAATTTTTCCATCGTATCGATGGATACCAATTTTTTTTAATTCAATTAGGCACATGGTGAATGATATACATACGGCATAAGATATTTCCTTCCGTTGGTTCGAAAAGAATTACAAGTTGCCGAATATGTGATTATTATAATTACCGCAAAGGTCGCTAAGAAAAGACGCAAAGAACACAAAAGGGAAAAAAGGTAGGACTACGATTGACCAGATTGAGTATTGGAAAGTATCGGCAATATTTATCCGCAGCGCAGGTGTCGAGACCAACATTTACATGCAGCGAGGTCACAGAATTCGCCGAGCAAAAGGAATAATGCGGTTAAAAAAATTTATTTCTTGCCCGTTCAAAAACTTGTCGGTACTTTTCTGCTATTACCGGTAGGTCAAATTCTCTTACAATTTTTTCTCGGGATCTGACCGACAGTTGGTTATAATTGGCTTCGAACAGGCACCAGCGAATTCCTTCGGCAAGCGACTGAGCCGATTGAAAATGGGCAAGCCAGCCATTGTGCTTATGATCAACCAGATCGGGTATGCCGCCTACCGCAAAGGCAACCGCCGGTACACTGCAGGCCATTGCTTCCATAATGGTATTGGGTAGATTTTCCTGTAGAGAAGAAGTAACGTACAAATCGGCTGCATTGTATACCAAGGGCATATCATCGGGCGATACAACACCCAGTAAATGGTAAGGTAGTTCCAGTGAGGTAAATACACTGGCATCCTTTACCTTGCCGGCAATAATAATTTCGGGCAAATCATTATTCTGTGGATAATCCCTGGCAAAAATTCGGACAGCTTCAACAAAATAAGTAAACCCTTTGAAATAATTGTTGACATTAGGTGCGGCAAAAAGAATATATTTTTTCGATGGATTTAAACCAAGTTTTTCCCTGCACTCTTGCTTGTTGAGGGCGGTAAAAATCCGGGTATCGATGGGGTTGGGGATGGTATAGATGGGTTTGTCCCGGAACAGACTGCTTTTTGATGCACAATTGTGCAGCCATTGGCTGCAGGTAACAATGATAAGATTGTCGGCATGGGATAAAAATGCCTGTTTTCGCCGCCAGATACGGTATGACAGGTCATGTGGATGTGGCTTTTTCAGAAACATACAATTACCACACTGGTGCTGATAGTTGTTACAACTTCCGCTGTGATGGCATCCGCCTGTAAATGGCCACATATCGTGCAGTGTCCAAACCACTGTTTTGTTGAGTCTGATAAGTTTTTCAATATCTTTCAGCGACAAAAAGCCGCCGTTTACCCAATGCAGATGAATGATATCGGCCTGCTGTACCAACGGATGTTGGGAGATATCCTCACCCGTATTGGCGATTGAAAAAAGGAAACGCACCTGTGGCGAACTTTCACGTAGAAAGAATAAAAACCTTTCGTAGGCAAAGCGGATAAAGTTAAGATATCTTTTCCAGCGTGTGTGTGTTGTCGTAACTACCATAGAATTTGTGTTACCCTGCTGTACCAGCAGGGTAACTTCGATATCTGAATTTCTGTTCAAGGCTTCGGCAATCCTGTAAGCAGCAATAGCTGCCCCTCCCGTTCGAGCCGAGGTATTGATCGACACTATTTTCATAGATCACTGGTTATAGTCCAACAGTTGATACTGAATTATTAGGGATTTTACGCCAGCTACATCGCCCAGCTTAAATTCATCGCATACAGCAGCTAATTGCTGCAGATAATACAGATTTGAATTTATATCATACCCACACATCATGCGCTGAGTTGCATCGAGCGAATTGAAATAAGTCAGGTATTGTTTCACCTGCGTGCTGAAATCGGATATAATGTTTATCGCCTTATCCTTTGATCCGCACAGTAGGTAAATACGGGCCATAAGGATAGAGTTATATTCATGTTCGACTTTTGAGAATGGGAGTAAGGCAATGCATTTGTCGAGTACCTTCATGGCCGAATCTTTTTTATGCTCAGCATACAAAGCATTGGCAAGCCGCACAAAGTTATTGCGAAAGCGAACCACCGACAGGGTACGGGAATGAAAATTATCGATGTAAACTTTAGGGTTATTCATTTGTCGGTAATCGAACCGTTGCATCAGGTTACGATAAAGGGTGTCGGTGTTGATTCGGCCGCAGTCGATCGGCGAATTGTAAGGGGTACGGATGGGTACCAGCCGGTAGGCATAACCATCGAGTTGGAGATATTCATCGAGCCAACAGGTTCCTTCGGGATAGGGTGATGCAAAATATATAGGTCGTTTCCATGCATTGTTGGCAATGATATCGAGCATTACCAGCTGACTTTTTGTGATAGCGTTCGATTTTAGCTGGATAATGATGGCAGTATCCATTGCCTTGGCAAGGTTCCGCGGCAGCACATGATATTGGAATACATTAAAGGTATCAACAGGCAACAAAAGGCTTTTGCCGGGAATGAAATCAATGCTTTCATCGTATCCCGGTATGGTTTTGGTTCGTGGGTCGTCGCTGGCAACAAAGGCGACCGCCTGACGAACATTTATGGGTTCTTTGATCTGATCGAGCAGGTATATTCGTGCACGTCGCCCTTCCATGCATTGTTCACGGGTAAGCGATATGGGCAGTGGATCGGACTGATACACCCGTCGCTTCATCTGATCAATGTACCAGTCGCTGTTGAGGAGCATGGTATTTACTACGCGGACATCGGTTCGAATTCCTTCTACCTCTTGCAGATACCAAAGCGGAAAAGTATCGTTATCGCCATAGGTAAACAAAATAGCATTGGGAGCACACGATTGCAGATAATTGTACGCCAGTGAACGGGTCAGATATCGGTTGCTGCGGTTGTGATCGTTCCAGTTTTCCTTAGCCATAAGTACCGGTACCAATAGTAAACAGGATGATACAACCATCCCGGATTTAAGGGTCTGATTTTTCCCGCGGATAATTTTTTCTCCTATAGCAAGTACGCCCAGTCCGATCCAGATAGCAAACGCATAGAACGAGCCTGCATAGGCATAATCTCGCTCACGCGGCTGAAGGGGAGTCTGATTAAGATACATTACAATAGCCAGCCCCGTAAAGAAGAATAGTAAAATAGTAACCCAAGCATACTTCCGCGATCGGTCAACTACGTACAACAAACCAAGCAGTCCCAGTAAAAATGGCAGAAAATAATAAGTATTCCGAGCAGGATGTTGCCGTAGCGATGAAGGAAGTAAGGTCTCATCCCCTACTAGTTTTTTGTCGATGAAGGGTAGGCCACTGATCCAATTGCCCGAAAGTATTCCTCCATCGTCATTATCGTTCTGACGACCGACAAAATTCCACAGAAAGTAGCGCATGTACATATGTCCCACCTGATAGGTAAAGAAAAATTTTAGGTTTTCGCCAAAAGTGGGTACGTATTCTGTTCGGATCTGACCGTTTTCCGAAACCTCCACCGGTTTCCCTTTGATATTTGCCCATGATTTGTACACCTTGATATGATTGGGATCGGTGCTGTACATTCGCGGAAAAAAGGTCATAAACCGCTTGTCGTAGGTGATATCGTAATCGTAACCTATGATCTCATACCGTCCATTCAGGGCCGCATACCTTGGCTTTCCGGCTTTGGCATCGACAATAGGGGCATTATAATAAGGGCCGTAAAGTAAGGGGCGGTCACCGTACTGTTCTCTGTCAAGATAAGAAAGCAGGGCAAATACATTGCTGGGATCATTTTCGTTGAGCGATGGATTGGCCGAGGATCGTATAAGTATTGTTGCATAGGAGGTATATCCGATCAGCAACATCATCAGAGACAGGGCAAACATCTGTAACCAATACTTTTGCCTTTGATAGGCATATCTAAGCAGAACTACAAACAAGGCTACAACCAGAAGGAAATAAATGGCAAAACCGGTATTATACGGGAAACCAAAGGTATTTACAAATAGCAGTTCAAAGTAGCTGCCCAATTTTACAAAACCCTGAATAAATCCATACATCACAAATGCCAACAGGGCGATGGAAAGAACAAAGGCTGTGACTGCTCCTTTCCAGGAAAAAGGATATTTTTTGAAATAATAAATCATCACGATTGCAGGGATAGCCAGCAGGTTCAGCAGATGAACGCCAATCGACAATCCCATCAGGTAAGTAATAAGAATTAGCCAACGGTTGGCCGATCTTTCGTCTTCGGCATCTTCCCAGCGTAATATTGCCCAGAATACCACGGCAGTAAAGAGCGACGATAAGGCATATACCTCTGCTTCTACTGCCGAGAACCAGAAAGTATCCGAAAAAGTATAGGCAAGAGAACCTACCACACCGCTTCCCAAAACCAGTATGCTATCGGTAAGACTTAAATCTTTTTTGTTTTGAAGAACGATGCGGCGGGCTATATGGGTAATACTCCAGAACAGGAACAAGATGGTAAAGGCGCTGGCTAAGGCTGAAGAATAATTCACCAGCCGTGCTACAAGTTCTACATGGGTTCCGGCAAATAGCGAGAAAAACCGTGCCAACAGCATAAAAAAAGGAGCACCCGGCGGATGCCCAATCTGCAGCTTAAACGAAGTTGCAAGAAATTCGCCGCAATCCCATAAACTTACGGTTGGTTCAGCAGTCAAAATATACGTGACAGCAGCTATCAGAAAAACTATCCAACCTAATATCCTGTCAGCCTTTCGGAAATTTATCATACACTGTTTTTTTAATAAATTCTCCGATATTGTTGATGTTAATAATTTGAATCTTAAGTTGGCGAATTTAGGTTTTTTCTGTGTTACTTTTGCAGCATTATAAAAAATATTCGCTAACTTTGATAAAATAGCGTAAGCCATGTTGTATCAGCTTTCTTTCAAACCCCTGAACGAGGAAGATCTTCTTACGGTTAAGGAGATCTATGATTATTATATCCATCATTCTACAGCTACATTTCATACCGAACTGATTACTATCAGCGAGTTGAAGGAATACATTTATATAAATCATCCTCGCTATCGTTCCTATTTGATTCTCTGTGATGAGGTACCTGCAGGATTTTGTTATTATACGCATTTTAAAAAACGTCAGGCATACGATCGTACTGCCGAAGTAGCCATTTATTTACGTCCCGAATTTTGCGATAAGGGGATTGGTCCTAAAGCACTTGCTTTTCTTGAGAAAGAAGCAAAGGACAGTGGCATAAAAAATCTGATAGCCCTGGTCACGGGCAATAATTTTCCCAGTATCAAACTTTTTGAACGACTGGGATATAAGAAAGTAGCCCATTTCGAGAAAGTTGGGGAAAAGCTGGGACAGGTGCTCGATGTACTGGCTTATCAAAAAGAATTGTAGTATGTCATCAAAGAAAAACAAGCAAAGGGAAGGAATAGTATATTCCACCCGTCCTGATTTTCAGTATGAATATCAACACGAAGAAGAAGCTACAACGCTACCGCCACAACAGCAATTATTATATGTTTCACGCGATCGTAAACAACGGGCAGGGAAAGTCGTTACCCTTGTCAGCGGTTTTGTTGGCACAAGTGAAGATCTGGAAAAACTCGGAAAAATGCTCAAAACCCGTTGCGGTGTCGGCGGTACAGTAAAGGAAGGCGAAATACTGATTCAGGGTGATTTTATGGAAAAAGTCAAGCAGCTTCTTATTGCAGAGGGTTTTAAGGTGAAACAAAAAGGAGGGTAATTTATATCAGATTTTTAAGCTCAGCAGCTTTTATGATTATTTCTACAATTTCCTCGATTGTGAGGGTCATACAATTGATGGTCAGGTCGGGCCAGGTATAATCAGTTCCTTTTCCCTCGAAGTAGTTTTTAAATTCTTCCCGTTTTTTATCAATATCAATGCATTGTGCTTTAGCTTCTTCAAGGGAACAATTGTACCTTTCGCTTATTCTTATAGCCCGCCATTCGAGAGGCGCATGGAGATGAATATGTAACGAACGTGGAATATCACGGGTTATGGCTATACCTCCACGCCCAACAATAATAGCATGTCCTTGCAAGGCTATTTCACGGATTACCTTTGCTATGGTATTGCGAATTTTTTTGTCACTGGGATAGTAATGGGTAAACGAATTGAAAAATTCCTCCAGCGAGCTTCTTTTCTCGTACTTAAACACATGAGCAATCTCCGAGGGATCCAACTGTAATTGTTTTGCCGACTCTTCCAGAATTTCCTTACTATACCATTTCCAGCCGTGAGTTTTACCCCATTTATCTTTTTTCTGGGACAGCTTTTCTGTAAGTTTCTGCGCCACTATTTTGGCTGCACAACCATATTCCCGTGATAGGGTAATTACAGGGCCTTCGCCCTGCTGCTCACTTTCACGTTCGGCATAACGTTGCCTTAAATAGCTTATTAAATCGCCTCTCATGATTGCATAGCTTCTTTAATATTACTTAAAGGTAGCAAATTTTTTATTATTTTACAACGAATATACAATATAATTTTGTAAAAGAACATAAAGATTAAGCACAACAAGCTCATAAACCATTGTTAATACGGATGGCGTTCCAAGTAAGGGATATTTGGATAATCTCAATAGAATCGGATTGGGCTTCAAAACCTTGTTTTTATAATTAACAGATATTGAATTAGTTGGAAAAATTTCTTTTTTGAAAAAAAAATTAAAAAGTGATTAAAAAGAATTAAAAAAAGTATTAAATTTGTGGTGTTAATTAAAATGTAAAGATCATGAAAAAATTATTTGTTGTATCTGTAGTTGCTGCTTTAATTGCAGCTGCTTGTGGTCCTAGCGCCGCTGAAAAAGAAGCTCAAAGAATTGCTGACTCTACCAGAATTGCTGACTCTATCGCAGCTGTTCAGGCTCAGCAGCAGAAGATTGCTGACTCTATCGCTGCTGCAGCTGCTGCTGATAGCGCTGCTAAAGCTCAGGAAGCTAACGCTAAGGGAGCTAAAGCTAAGAAGTAAGCGGGTAGCTGTCAAAAAGTTAAAGGGGGTTGAATTACCCCCTTTTTTATTTGTATGATCCTGGATTTTCTGCCACTTTCGTTGATTCTGTATGTTCAGCTTGCGTAACAGGTGGAATCTCCTTCCAGTTCTCGCCTTTCTTGATTCGGGTAATTTGCATTTCGCTGACACAGAACATTTTTGCTATCAGTTTTTGTTTTACTCCCCTTGCTAACATCGATTTTATCAGTGAGACTTCTTCTGCCTTGAGCTTGGAATAGGTTATCACCTTGCCCCGTTTCTTTCGTTCCTCCTGCAATTTTTTATGCATGCGCTGATAGCACTCACTTTTACTTACCCATTTCAGATTTTTATAATAATTGTTGCTTTTATCCCAATCGAGGTGAATTACTACTTCATCCGAGTCTTTTTCTTTAGGTACAAAGGCCTCTGCAACAAGCTTGTGAACAAGGTAGTGCCGCGCTTTACCTCCAACCTTAAGACTTACCACATAAAATCCACTGATTTTAGAAGGTTTCAGTAACTTCCCATTTTTCTGATCCTGGCAATAGCTCTTTACCCGCCCAAAATTGCTTACCTCATATTTATGATCAGTGTAAGGAATTGATTTCCAAACCTCTTTTTCCAATGTAGAACGTTTACTTTGCTGCATATATCACAACGAAATGGGTACTTCGTTGCAAATATAAAAAAATTGTAAAAAGAACAAGGAAATGTTATAATTTTATAATACGTTTAATATCAAATATTTACGATAAAATATAATTGATTTGATAAAATATTTTTATCGGAAAAATGCCTAAAGTTGGGTATTTTTTAAAATTCATTCCAAAATTAAGACATAACTCCGGTGTAAATTGTGTACCAACAGAGATACTTAAAAGGAAGCAAGGAGAACTAAAAATACTTCACAACTCATTCCGCTGTGCCATAATATTATGCTTAGCTCTGTTGAGGTTAAAGGCGAAATTACATCCGATGGAATCAGGATTAACAGCGTAGTAAAATCTATTGGCAAAACAGGGGTGGAGATGGAAGCCCTGACAGCGGTATCTGTGGCTTTGCTTACGGTATACGATATGTGTAAAGCCGTGGATAAAAACATGATCCTCGAAGACATACGGCTTACCGGAAAATCCAAGGCAAGCCTTTAAGTCTTCGTAGCGTAACAGAAGTCAATCAACCCCTTTCCCATCAGGGTACCAGCCAGTACAAAAATCCTCCCGGGGCTACACCCAGCCAAACGATAGTCAGAAGGATTACTGCCATAGCTAACCCCGAAAGTATCGGAATCCTTATTTTTTCGGCAGTTTCATAGGTTTTAAATACGCCGGTCACCATGCGGGTGTAATAGTATAATCCTATGCCGCTGTTGATTACAAGCAGAATAACCAGTGTCCATAGGGCAGCGCCGGCACCGGCCAAAGCAAGATAAATTTTTGAGATAAATCCGGCAGTCAGAGGCATGCCTGCCAACGAAAATACTGAGGCTGCGAAAACGATAGCCAATAAAGGCGAACGTTGATACAGATGAGCATAATCCTGTATTTCGGCAGGCTCATTCTGGTTATGGGTCATCAGAGCAATAGTAGCAAAGGCACCTGCACTGCTGATCATATAAACGATGAGATAAAACATACCTGCCTGATAACCATTGTTGCCACCTGCCAGCAGGGCGATAATCAGATAACCCATATGTGCTATTGACGAGAAGGCCAATATGCGTTTCACATTCCGCTGTCCCAGTGCCAACAGGTTGCCCAGCAGCATCGAAGCAATCGACAAAAAGGCAAGGATATAAAATATGGCGGTATGGGAAGGGATATTCGACTCCTGCAGCAGGCGAAGGAGGAATACAAAAGCTCCGGCTTTACCAACAGAAGCGAGATAGGCAGCTACCGGAGCCGGTGCCCCCTGATAGACATCAGGAGTCCAGACATGAAAGGGTGCGAGCGCCAGTTTAAATGCTATGCTTCCCAGAAACAGCCCAATACCAGCAAGGACAAACGAGGGCATATGTTGCAGTTGTGAAAGATACATAGCAAAGGTATACAGATCCATCGTTCCCGAAGCACCATACATGAGTGCCAACCCAAACACCAGTGTGGCCGTTGAGGCCCCCGCCAGCAGTAGGTATTTTATGCCGGCTTCAACGCTCTGACGTTGGGTTCGTTGATAGGCTATCATAGCATACAGGGGAACAGAAAGTAACTCAAGCCCCAGAAAGAAGGTGACAAAATTTCGGGATGCAATCATTACCATAGCTCCAAGCAAAGACGAAAGCAGCAACAGATAGTATTCTTCCTTTTTATCAGGGATCTGCTGCAGATAATTGTAGCCCGTGATAATCAGCACCAGGGTTATCAGCAGTGACACTCCAATCATCATATTGCTGGTACCGTCGGTAACAATCATTTCCTGTGCCCAGTAAGGCAAACAGTTGCAGTGATTCAACAGGGTAGTAAAAGCCAATCCTGTACCGGCAAAAGACAACAGTGCCGTTATAAAGTGATTGCGGTAAAACGATACAACCAACATCACCACAAGGAGGGTAACCAGAATAACGTAAAAAGGTGCTAAAGCTACAAACATAACTAATCGATTTGAGGGTTTGAAAATAATTTTACTGAGGCAGCGTTGTCGGGCAGCTGATGTGCAGGTTGATCCTCTGTCTGGAGAATCAGTGTCTGATCAAGCACTTTTTCGGTGGCTTGTGTAATAGGCCGGCTATACAAACCACCTACTACTAAAACTATCACCAGAATGCCCATAATTATTTTCTCACGAAGCGTAAAGTCGGGCAACAGATCAGGTCCCTGATATTCGCCAACATAAATTTTCTGTACAATACGCAGCGAATAGGCTGCAGCAACTACTATACCCAGCGAAGCCAAAACGGTGACCAGTATGCTCTGTTGAAAAGTACCTGCCAGGATGAGAAACTCGGCGACAAAATTGGCCAGTCCAGGTAGTCCAAGTAAGGCAAGCGAAACAAACAAACCCATACCCGAAAATACTGGGACTTTGCTCCACAGACCACCCATCTGCGTGATATCATAGGTTTGGGTGCGTTTAAATAACGATTCGGCCAGAATGGCAAGGGCACCTACGCCCACAGCGCTGGCGAGCATCTGATATATCACTCCCTGCCACGAAATCAGGTTAAAAGCGTATATGCCAATGAGAATAAATCCCGTATGACTGATACTGCTATATGCGGCTATGCGCCGGATATCATTGGCCGAGTATGCGATAAATCCTGCATAAAGGATAGTAACTACGCCCAGTGCCATCGCTGTAGGAGCAAACAGCACTGATGCCTCGGGAAACAGAGGTATGGCAAAACGAAGTATACCATATGCCCCGGTTTTAACCAATATCCCGGTAAGTACTACCGCCAGTGGCGAAGCGTTAAATGCGGCAGGCATCCACCCTTGAAAAGGTATTACAGGTAATTTAACCAGAAAGGCAAGCAAAAAGGACAACATTAAAAGCAATGATACAGGTAGCGGTAGCACTGTATGCTTCAGATCGGCCAGTTCGAACGAATAAATTCCGCTTTGTCGCCCATGAATAAAATACAAAGTAAGAATACCCAGGAGCATGATTAAACCACTTACCTGAGTATAAAAGAGAAATTTAAATGGCGTATTCTCATTATCGCCCCCAATCGACTGGTACTTTGCCATGAGAAAATACATGGGGACAAGCATCATTTCCCAGAAAAAGAAGAAAAGTAACAGGTCGGCTGCCATAAATATACCGGTAATTCCGGCCAGCAACAACAGAAAATTAAACTGAAAAAAGCCTTGTTGCGGCAGATTATTGCTCAGCGATGAACCTATTATTCCCAGAAAAAGCGTAAAAACGATCAGCAGGAGGCTAAGTCCGTCGGCCGATAGATGTAAATTGACGCCGGCTACAGGTATCCATGCTATGTGATAATCGAAGACCGACTGGGAGAAGGTCTGATTATTGGCCGAAAATAACAGCCATGAAGCCAGTCCGAGTGAGATCAGCTGGCACAGCCAAGAGATGAGTTGTGGCATTCGGTTGTGTATCCGTACGCTTAAGGCAGATAGCACCGCCCCTGCAATGAGTATAAGTATGATGGCCGAAAGTATCATAATTCCATGTTTTTATTTCCAGATCATAAATGCTATAAGAATGATAAATCCAATAACTACGCTGGTTAAATACCAGTTGATTTGTCCATTGATGGTGATGGCAAGGGCATTTCCGAGCTTTTTCAGCCGGACAGCCATATAATCGAACACTTCGTCGATGGCATCGCCGGCATTGATTTTTGATATCCAAACAAAAGGCCGGACAAAGACAAAGTCGTACAGTTTGTCAAAATTCCAACCCTGTAGGAAAAATTCACGAACAGTAGAGGTTTTATAAACCGGTTCGGTTTTGCCGTAGAGTTGGTAAGCTAACCCAATCCCGGCAAGAGAAATTATGGCTACTATCATCTGAAAGACACCTTCGGGGGGAAGGGCGGTTTTCAGCGAGACAGCCGGTAACGAAGATTCGAGGAACCCCGAGAAAAGTTGTACATGTGCTATATTGTGCGGCAGTTCAATATAACCGCCAACAGTACTCAGGATGGCAAGTACTATCAGGGGAATAGTCATGGTTTTTCCCGGCATATGATGTACCGGTGTTTTTTCGGATCCAAAAAATGTAATAAATATCAGGCGGAAAGTATAAAGCGAAGTAATGAAAGCACCGGCTGTAGCCAGTGTCCATAGCACAATATTTCCATTGGTGCTGGCAAGGGCATACCAGATGATGCTGTCCTTGCTGAAAAATCCGCCTGAGATAAATGGTAGTGCAGCAAGTGAAAAAGCTCCTATGAGGAAGGTCCAGAAAATTACAGGGATCTTTTTGTAGAGTCCTCCCATTTTAAAAATATTTTGTTCGTGGTGCAGGGCAATAATAACTGCACCGGCAGCAAGGAACAAGAGAGCCTTAAAGAAGGCATGGATTACGAAGTGGAATATAGCAGCGCTCCATGCACCTACTCCAAGGGCAAGGAACATGTATCCTATTTGGCTGATGGTAGAATAGGCAAGTACACGTTTAATATCGTATTGAAACAGGGCGCTGATAGCCGCAATCAGCAGGGTAATTGCACCTATTGCGGCCACGGTCTGCATGGCAATGGGAGAGAGGATAAAAAGCGCATGGGTACGGGCAATGAGGTACACCCCGGCAGTAACCATGGTAGCTGCATGGATGAGAGCACTCACAGGCGATGGCCCGGCCATGGCATCGGGAAGCCATACCTGCAGAGGTAGCTGGGCCGACTTGCCTACGGCTCCACCCAACAAAAGCAAGGCTATGGTAGTAGCAAGAACCGTATTCGGGCCAATAACCGACTCTGCTTGATGGGTAATGGAAGAAATATCCAACGTGCCAAATTCCCTGATCAACAGCAGTAAACCAATCAGCAGGGCAGTATCGCCAATACGGGTGACAATAAAGGCTTTGCGTGCGGCATAATTATTGGCCGGATCGCGGTAGAAGAATCCAATGAGCAGATAAGAACACAGACCTACACCTTCCCACCCTAGGTATAAAACCAGCAGATTGCTTGCCATCACCAGCGTAAGCATAAATCCCACAAATAGGTTCATGTAGGCAAAAAAACGGGCATAGCCTTCCTCTTCTGCCATATATTCGGCCGAATACCAGTGAATCAGTCCTCCCACCCCGGTAATCACGAGTATGAAAACATAGGTCAGCGAATCGATACTGAGTGATAATGAGGGGGCAAACGAACCTATGCGTATCCATTCCCAGAGATTGACATTGATCCGTACCGAAGGATCAGCCATAAATGATGAACCCAGGTACAGGGCGTACAAAAAGCTCAGAGCTATTGCACCAATACCGGTAGCGGCAACAGCTTTTTTTGAAAAATACCGGCCCGACAGTGCCAGAATCATGAACCCCAAAAACGGCAGGGCGGGTAATAACCATATAGGTTGTGTCATAATCATCAGTTTTTTAAGCTATTGAGTTGATTAGTATCGACTGTTTTAAAATGTTTATGCATGAGAATGAGCAGTGCCAGAGCAATGGCAACTTCAGCAGCAGCTACGGTAAGCACAAACAAAAACATAACCTGACCATCGGCTTGTGTCCACCGGGCACCAGCAGCTACAAACGCAAAAGCACCGGCATTCATCATAATTTCAACGCTCATAAGCATAAAAATCAGGTTACGGCGGGTAAGCAAGCCGACCAGCCCAATGGCAAACAAGCAGGCTGCAACCAGAATCTGTATCTCAAAGGGTATCATAGTTATCCTCCTCATTTTTCAGGTAACGGTGTAAATTTCGTTTGCGTGTGCGGCCCAGATAATACGCTCCTACAATGGCGGCCAGAAGCAGGACACCGGCCAGCTGGACGGGCAGCAGATAGCGGCTGAACATTAGCATCCCCACATGTTTGGGGGTGATAACCTGATACAAGCCACTCCATGAGGGATCACGCAGAATGCTCATAGCCATTACTCCCAGTAATGCAATCCCCAATACTATGGGGAAAATCCAGGTTTTAAAACCGGTTTTCCGTTTTTCGTCCTCGGGACTCACACTCAGATTGAGCATCATCACAGTAAATACGAACAACATCATGATGGCCCCAGCATACACAATAATTTCAAACACTGCAGCATAAGGGGCTCCGATGGTATACATCATCATCGACACGCCCATGAGCGATACAATCAGGAAAAGCAAGGCATGTACCGCATTACGCCGTGTAATGGCCATGGCGCTCGCAATTACCGCTATTACAGACGAAGCAATAAACAATATACTCATGTAATCTAATTTATGTTTACACTTAACTTGATATCATATCATCGAGTAAAGCCATGTAGCCAATACTTACTACTACAGCCCACAGCATGCTGATAAGCGATCCCAGAAGAACATATTCCGTTAGCTTCCGATTACTTTCGCTTCGCAGATTACCAAATCGAAATACTGACTTGGCTGTAACCAACAGCCCAATGCCAGCCCATTGATTGTATAGGATAAAAACAAAAATGAGCAAACGCTCAAAAATACCAATGTATTTTCCCGAATTTTTCAGCGAATGGCTGAGTTGTTGTTCTGTTTCTTTTGCCCATCCGCGCATGATATGGGCAATAGCAACTGCGGCAGGATAGGTGAGTAGAAATATAGCCGTTGCCATAAACCATAGCTTGGGATTGTCGATCCATGCTAAGGATAGCTGAGGTCGTAAGATAGCGATGGTAATGATAATAATAGTAACGATATGAGCCGCCTGATCTGGGAAAAACCAGTCGACATCCGGGTAGCGTCGCGACAAGTAGAGTTTAATCACGTCGATAATCCAATGTACAACCGAAATTGCTATTGCCCATGGCCAAAAAGTAATATCGGCTATAAAAACAAATGCAACAATACCATGCAGCAAAGCATGTAAGTGAAGTTGCCAGCTGGCCAGAAAATTCCGTCGTTTTGCCATAACCCAGCTGGTGGGCTGCAGCAAAAAGTCCGAAATCAGATGTGCCAGCAGTAACTTTACAAACAAAATCATAGTCTTGCGTTTAGTTTTTCCCTATACATATCTAAAAGCAGGCGTATTTCATCATAATAGGCTCGTTTAAGCCTTGTACTCACCGTATTTTGTTTAATTCCTTCCAGTTTACCCAGTTCAGTTTGCGACAGATTCTGGTTATCGAGTGCCAGCAACACCATGCGGGCGCCGTTGGGTGTCCAATTGTCCATGGCTATGAGGCCAAGCCGCAGATAAAGGTTCATTTCGCGATCGAAATCTGGCCAAGGACTTTGTATGCCCAGATTAATTTTTTCCTTGACCAATGCATCAAACCTATGGCCCGAATTTACAAAAGCACTTCCGTTGCTCTCAGTTACACGCGCAGCCTCATAAGTTTTCTCGCCAATACCTATGCCAATTCGTACATCAAGCCCCTTGATGGCCTTGATGGCCGCTTTTATTTTGATGCTGATCTGCAGTGCATCCAGGGGATTCGATACCTCGGTCTGAAAGCTGTCGCCACGGTAAATTTCCCAATTTTTGGGCGAATTACCCAATGACTGCAGTGCTCCCTGCAGGCTTTTCAGCCATTTTTCGGGACTCACCCGCGACGAGTGTATGATATCTCCTGTTAGCACGGCTATCATGAACAATAATCACTCTTTTTATCAATATATTTATTTATCTTTATTTTAAATGATAATTTAAAAAATTACTCAAATATATGATATTTCAGCACAACAAATCGTGCACATCTGTCGGAGGTTCCTCGTTGGGACCTTCTCCTTTCTTTTTTCCTCCAATTTCTATCCCTGCCTGGGTATAGAAGTTATAATCGTGGTATTTTCCGGGTCCGCTGATAAGCAGATGTTCTTTCTCGTATACCAGGTTGGGACGATGATATTCGGCCATCTCGAAATCAGGGGTAAGTTGAATGGCATTGGTAGGGCAGGCCTCCTCGCAATATCCGCAATAGATACAACGGGCAAAATTAATACGGAAAAATGCAGGATAACGACGGCCAGTTTCATCTTCAGTAGCCTGCAGCGAAATACAATCGGTAGGACAGGCTACAGCGCACAAGTTACAGGCAACACACCGTTCCTTTCCGTCGGGGTCGCGCGTAAGGATAATACGTGCTCGGTAACGTGCAGGCAGGAAAGGGGCTTTTTCCGGATAATCTTTGGTTTCCCTTTTCCTAAAGGCATGGGTAAAGGTTATGGCGATGCTTCTTATTATACTCCACATGTTAGTCGTTTTTAATTCTCATCCTTGGTACAAAAGTATAGCTGCAGTAACCAGAATATTGATCAGCGAAATGGGAAGCAGAATTTTCCAACCCACGGCCATAAACTGGTCGTAACGGGGGCGGGGTAAACTGGCCCTGAGCAAAATGATAAATGCTATAAATATGAAGGTTTTGAACATAAACCAGAAAAAGGGTGGGAGAAAGGCTGGACCCAACCAGCCGCCAAAGTATAGTGTGACAATAGTAGCCGAGATAAGCGTGATGCTAATGTATTCGCCGACGAAGAACATACCGAATTTTATACCCGAGTACTCGGTATGGAAGCCGGCCACCAGTTCGCCTTCGGCCTCGGGTAGGTCGAAGGGTGCGCGATGCGACTCAGCCACAGCGGCAATGAGGAAGACAATAAAGCCCGGCAGTTGCGGAATGACATTCCACATGCCTTTCTGCGATTCCACAATTTCACGCATGCTAAAAGTCCCTCCTGCCATCATCACCACCCCCATCAGCGACAATCCCATAAATACCTCGTACGATACCATCTGGGCAGCTCCTCGCATTGCACCTATGAGCGAATATTTATTGTTCGAAGCCCAACCTGCCAGTACTACGCTGTATACACCCAGTGAGGAATTGGCCAGAAAAAACAGCAAAGCAATATTGGAATCGACAACGAAAAAATGGGGTGCAAACGGGATTACGGCAAAACTCAGCAGGGTAACTATCATCACAATGGTGGGAGCAATGACAAAGACCGTCCGGTCGGCAAAGGGGGGAATCCAGTCTTCCTTCAGAAAGATTTTAATCATATCGGCAGGTACCTGCAATAGTCCCCAAGGCCCTGCTCTGTTGGGACCCCGACGATCTTGCCAAAGCGAGAGCAAACGTCGTTCGATATAAATATTCGCTGCGGCAATGGTTATAACCATCAATAGTACAATTGCTATGACAAATCCTATCGCCATAAATTTTTAATTTTAGCTGTTCCAGATTCTGATTCCTGTACTACGGGCATTGACTACTTGGTCGAGTTCCCGCAGGATTTTGTTGGTTGCCTGTACCGAGTGCCAGCCCGGCATCAGGTAGAAACTAATCAATGCTCCGTTGGTATTTTGTTTTGTGCCTTCCATCGAATAGGCAAGGGGTGAATTTTTATCATCCGCTGGTTTGGGTTCGTGTACATTGACATGCGCTAACATAGAAGTACGTCCGCTGAAACGTGGGGTCTGGCGGGGAATCTTCATGCCGTTTACGCGGTAGCTCGCATTGGGGGCTACTTCGGTTATCCGTTTAAAGTGTTCGACCTCAGCGGCAATTTTTGCCAGTACCTCATCGAAACTCATACTTCCCTGCAAATCAGCCAGCCATTTCCATGCAGCGGCTATGCCCTCGCTAGGAGGCATTACGCTGAAATAACGCTGCATTCTTCCCTCGGCATTGACAAAAGTTCCTTCCGACTCTGCTATCGTTGCCGAAGCCACGATCAGGTTGGCTATATCGGTAAAGCCATTACGGCTGTGCTGAATCACGGTAATGTTTTTGCAGCCTTTAAGCCACGGTTTCAGACTTTCTGTCGGATCAAAATCGGGTTCAAGCACAATCAAATGATCGGCAGCAGGGGCACTTTGCAGTGCATCCATTGATTGATTGGCCAATAAGGCCAATCCCAGACTGTTGGCTTTGGGCGATATGCAATAGATGCCACTGTCGATATTTTTTTGTTGGAGCAGTGAGGCTATTTTAGCCGACAATTCGATTAGCTTTTTGTTTTGCAGCGAAGTACCGCAAACAATGGCCACTGATTTACAGTCGGCCCATTCGTTAAGGATATGTTTTGCCTCATCAGCCACCTTCCCTGTGGGTACATCTTTACCCTCAAGCAAAGCAACCAGCGTTTCGGCCAGTTGTTCTATTTCAGCACTTGTTTTTCTGAAAGCTTGCAACGACATCTCGTCGAGCCAGGTAGGTTGGGGATGAGCCACAAACAGCGGCCCACGATCCATACCTATAAAAGTTTTGACAGCATTGGCATGCCATGCCGGAATGTTGATTTTTTGGGCTTTTCGTAAAGGCTTATTACGTGCTGTTTGGCGAATAGCCAAGGCCAACCGGGGAGCTGACTGATAAACATCCTCGCCAAGTACCAGTACTCCTTCAGCCTGTTCAATATCCTTAAGACTTAGTATTCTTGCATTGCCGCTTTCGTAAACTTTGCGGATGGCAGCAACAGACTCCCAGGTACCAAGGGACATATCGGCATAAAAATTTTCCGTTCCTACCAGTTGCCGTAGCAGATAATTGGCTTCGACCGAGGCTACCGACGAGCCAATAGCAATGGTACGTCCCCCTGATAGCAGATTGCGAAGTGTTGCAATAACTTCAGCTTCGCTGGCTGTAGTAGCGCCTATCCGGCTTTTGAGGATACGGGTATCGGTGTTGTTGATATATTCGTAATTAAAACGCCCCTTATCGCAGATAAAATAACCATTGACTTGCTCGTTGTAACGATTCAGGACGCGCCGAACTTGCCCGTAACGTTCTCCCATGATCAGGTTGCAGCCCACGGCACAGTGATTACAGATGCTGGGAGCGTGGGTGAGATCCCACTTACGGGTGTAATGGCTTCGCAGCGTCTTATCGGTAAATACGCCGGTAGGGCATACTTCCACCAGATTACCACTGAAAATGCTTTCGAAAGGACCTTCCTCAAAGCGTCCGAAATAGAGCTTATTATGTACCCCTGTTACTCCAAAATCCTTACCTCCGGCATAATCGGCATAAAAACGTACGCATCGGTAACATTGGATGCATCGGTTCATTTCGTGGTGGATATAGGGCCCGAGGTATTGATTTTTGAAGGTTCGTTTTTTAAACTCGAAGCGCCGGTAGGTATGTCCCGATCTGACCACCATATCCTGCAGGTGACATTCGCCCCCCTCGTCGCAGATAGGGCAATCGTGAGGATGGTTGGTCATGAGACTTTCAATAACAGCAGCCCTGAAGTTTTTTACCTCCTCATCATTAACCGAAACAATCATTCCATCGGTAACGGGTTCCATACAGCTCATTACAATACGGCCGGTTTTATCGTTGGCATCTCGGTAACGCTTTACAGCACAGAGTCGGCAGGCACCTACCGATCCAAGTGCGGGATGGTAGCAAAAATAGGGAATATCTATACCCAGTTTTATGCAGGTTCGCAGCAGGTTTTCGCCTTCTTCAACCTGATAGCTTTTGCCGTCGATATATACAGTAATCATGTTTTCTCCAGTTATTAATTCGTCTATGCCTGTATTAATCTTTTTTCCATGGACATTTTTTCTCGTGGATATGTCGATAAAAATCGTCGATGAAATATTTCAGGGCACTTTGCAAGGGTTCCATGGCTCCGGGCGCAAGGGCGCAGAATGTGTTACCGGGAGCGAGATATTTTGTGTGGAATCGTAAAATATCGATATCCTTTTCGGTGCCTTCGCCGCGTTCAATTTTTTCAAGTACTTTTTCAACCCAGGGCAAACCTTCCCGGCAGGGAGTACACCATCCACACGATTCGTTGGCAAAGAAGCGTATGAGATTATGCACAAAAGCTACGGGGCAGGTCTGGTCGTCGAGGACAATCATAGTACCTGTCCCCAAACGACTTCCGGCTTTGGCTACTGAAGCAAAATCCATGGGGGTATCGAGGTGTTCTTCCACCAGAAAGTCCGTAGAAGCACCCCCCGGTAGTAGTCCTCGAAACTTATATCCATCCTGCATTCCGCCGGCATAGTCAAAAAGTAGTTCGCGGATGGTTATTCCCAGCGGCAATTCCCACAGTCCCGGGTTTTTCACCCTGCCGCTTACCCCGTAAAGTTTGGTTCCTCCTTCGCTGCTTCGGCTAAGCGATTTATACCATACCGGACCATTTCTGATGATATGGGGTAGGTTGCAATAGGTTTCGACATTATTGACAATGGTAGGCTTGCCAAAGAGTCCGCTAATCTGGGGGAAAGGCGGTTTAGCTCGCGGATTAGCCCGTTTTCCTTCGAGCGAATTGATGAGGGCTGTTTCTTCGCCGCAGATGTATCGTCCCACGCTGGTGTGCAGGTGGAGTTCAAAGCTGAATTCCGACCCAAAAATATTTTTACCCAGAAAACCAGCACGATAGGCCTCATCAAGTGCTTCTTGTATAATCTTATGTGCTTTTTTGTAAGCCCAACGAACGAAGATAAATCCTTTTGTAGCCTGCAAGGCTTTGGCCGCAATAATCATACCTTCGATGAGCTGATGGGGGTCACCCTCGAGCAACAGACGGTCCTTGAATGTACCAGGTTCCATCTCATCGCCGTTGGCAATAACATATCGCTGTTCGTTGGGGTCGGAGATATTGACAAAAGACCATTTCATTCCTGTATTGAATCCGGCACCGCCTCGTCCCAACAGGTTGGCATCCTTAACCGTCTGGGTTATCTGCTGAGGTTCCATCTCCAATACCGCCTTGCGTGCAGCCTCATAACCGCCATTGCGTCGGTATTCCTCGATCGTACAATAGCTTCCGTCGGATTTGATATTTTGCGTAAGTGGTTTTTCCATCACTGATACTTATTTGTACTTTTCAAGTATTTCGTCCAGTTTTTCCGGGGTTAACCGGTTGTAGTGGTCGTTGTTGACCATCATGGCCGGGGCATGGTCGCAATCGCCCAAACAGGGGTTGGGCAGTAGGGTAAAGCGTCCGTCGGGCGTTGTTTCACCCCATTTTATCCCCAGCTTTTTTGTGAGGCTTTGGTACAGACTTTCGTACCCCATCATGTAGCAGGTAACCGAATTGCAAACGTAGATAACATTTCGTCCAACGGGTTTACGAAAGATCATATTATAAAAGGTAGCAACTCCATCGACTTCCTCGTACGACATTTCGAGCAGGTCGGCAATATCTTTGATTTGCTCATCGGGCACCCATCCTCGGTGCTGTTGCACAATTTTCAGCGCTTCAATACAGGCAGCACTTTTTACGGGATAGAGTGCTATTTCTTTTTCAATTTCCTTTATTTCGTGTTCGGTCAGCATATTTTTGTTTAATTTTAAACACAGCTGTTAGTTTATCGGTCAAGGTCGGCCAATACAAAATCAACGGCTCCGAGAATAGCCAGTAGGTCGGCGATGGTGTACCCACGGCTGATGAAGGGAACCATCTGAATATGGGCAAAACTCGGGGTTCGTATGCGGCAACGATAGGCTGAGGTATTGTTGTCGCTAATCAGGTAATAAGCATTACTACCTTTTGCCCCCTCTGTTTGTATCATGGCCTCGCCTTCGGGAATTACGGGTCCCCAGCTTACCCCGAGAAAATGATTGATGAGGGTTTCGATGTCGTACATGGTATGTTCTTTCAGGGGTGGTGTAGCCAGGGGATGGAGGCTTTTGTAAGGGCCATCGGGCATCCGACGCATGCATTGTTCAATGATTCGCAGGCTCTGCCACATTTCTTCGATGCGTACCCGTGCACGATCGTAACAGTCGCCATTTTTGCCCGTAGGGATATCAAATTCAAATTGGTCGTAGCTGCTGTAGGGACGTTTCTTGCGCAAGTCCCATTCCAAACCGGTAGCCCTGAGAGCAGGTCCGGTGGCTCCCCATTCGATAGCCTCATCGGTATTAAACACGCCAATACCGATGGTACGGGCCTTGATGATACGGTTACGCATCACTACCTTGTCCCATTCCCTGAGGCTTTTGGGAAAATGTTTCAGAAAATCAGCAATCATTTGCTGCCATCCCTGGGGGAGATCCTGAGCTACACCCCCGATACGAAACCAGTTGGCATGCATGCGTCCGCCAGTAATGGCCGATATAATATCAAAAACTCTTTCCCTGTCGTTGAAAGTGTAAAATACCGGCGAAATTTGTCCCAAGTCCTGAGCAAAGGTGCCATACCATACCAAATGGCTGGCAATACGGTAAAGTTCGGTAAGCATCACACGGATAACCTGTGCTCGGGGAGGCACCTCTATACCTGCCAGTTTTTCGACGCTGAGCAGATAAGCAAGGTTATTAATAACGCCGGCAGTATAATCGATACGGTCGGTATAGGGGATAAATTTATGCCAGGTCTGGCGTTCTCCCATTTTCTCGGCACCGCGGTGATGATAGCCGATATCGGGCACTACGTCGACTATTTCTTCACCCTCGAGTTGAAGTACCAGTCGAAGCAATCCATGTGTACCGGGATGGTCGGGGCCTAGATTGAGGAACAGAAAATCGGCATCATCGCTGTTGCGGGTCATTCCCCATTCCTCGGGTTTAAATTGCAGCATTTCATCGGCAACAGTGCGGTCGTCTTCGGTAAAAACAAAAGGTCCCATTTCGGTAGCCCTTGCGGGATGTTCCTTTCGGAGAGGATGACCCTGCCAGTTACGGGGCATCAGGATGCGCTGCAAAAAGGGATGTCCTTCGAAACGAATGCCAAACATGTCATAGACTTCCCGTTCGTACCAATTGGCATTCGCCCATAATTGGGTAATGGAAGGCATTACTGGATATTCCCCCAGCAAAGGCACTTTTATACGGATGTCTTCGTTGCGTCCGTATGAGGTTAAGTGATACACTACCGTGAAATCGGTGGGCACCGGTAGCGAGGAACGGTTCATACGCTCGCGTTCGTCGATGGCTGTAAGGTCATAGAGCATACGGTAGGGACGCGAAACCTCGTTTTTGAGGAATGAGAGGACAGCAATAATTTTGCTTTTATCCACCCAGCAGGTGGGAACACCATCGACGGCCGGCTGAAAAATTATAGATCCTTCGCCAAAGCGTTCGGTAAGTTGTGATGTTATTGAATTGTTCTGCATACCGTGGTAACTGATATTGAACTAAAATTCTTCATCGAGTATTCTGTCCGGCGGGGTCAGTTTGGTGGCTGCCATGCGTCGCGGATTGTTAAGATCGCGGAGCGAGGTTTTTTCGGGTTTATAAACCTCCTGTGGCCCCACGACCCAGCTCAGCGGACGCTGTTCTTTCCCTATAGCTTCCTTTAGAAGGAGCAGGCCATGTAAGAATGCCTCGGGACGAGGAGGACAGCCAGGTATGTAAAGGTCTACCGGCATAACCTTATCAATTCCCTGAACCACGCTGTAAATATCGTACATCCCACCAGAGTTGGCACACGAGCCCATGGAAATGACCCACTTGGGTTCCATCAGCTGGTCGTATAGTCTTTTGATGGTAGGAATCATCTTAATAAATGGTGTTCCGGCTATTACCATCAAATCGGCCTCACGGGGTGATCCCCTGAGTACTTCAGCCCCAAAGCGTGCTATGTCAAACCGGCTAGTAAAAGAGGTGGCAAACTCAACAAAACAACAGGAAAGTCCGAAACCAAACGGGAAGATAGAATATTTACGTCCCCATCCAATTAAATCGTCGAGATTGGCAAACAATACCGACTTTTTTACAGCCTGGTCGAGCGTAAGTCGGGGATAGTCGCCCATCCCTACACGTTCCGGAGGATTTAGAGAAAACTTCATCGTATTAATTTTTTAGCAAAATATTATCAGGTTTATATCTTTTTTATTCCATGCTTTTACGGGTAATGATATTATCGGGCATGGCTTTAAGAATTTTCTTTGCCTGTGGGCCAAAATTGAGTGCACCTGTGCGGGTTTCGTAAACGATTACCACCAGTAAAAGCAGGATAAAAATCGCTACCCCGGCATATCCCATCCAGCCAACCTCCCTGAAAGCCACAGCATAGGTGATGACAAAAGCAGCATCCAGGTCAAAAATTACAAAGAACATAGCAATCATGTAAAAATGAGAAGGATAGCGTACGCGTGCATCGCCTGTTACCGGCATCCCCGATTCAAAAGGCTCGTTACGATGTCGGCCCGTATGATGCTCTCCCAAAAAATGCGAAAAAATTACCATAAAGGCTGCTATCCCTATTACGGCTGCAGCATAAATCAAAAATATCAGAATGGTGGGCATGACTTTGAAAATTTGATAAAAGATAACAATATTGTCTGTGAAATGTTTCACAAAAGTACGACAAAAGTTTTTTTACCGTAAATAATTTTATTGAATTAGTTACAGGGTGAATGATGCACATGTAAAGTATAAGATATAGCTTTCCGTTTATTCGAAAATAATATATAAATCATTGATTATCTTTTAATTTTACTACCGAGATTGCTGAGAAATGTCGCAAAGAGACTCTTTTTTTGGCTGATTCTGCATAAACTTTTGTGTTCTTTTGCGGTTAATGTTGGTTCTCATGGTTATTGAAGGATATTTTTTAAATTCCAGTCCAAATTATCAACTTATATTGTCAATTCAGCCTCTTCTGGGTTGAAGGGATTGATATATCAAGCTGTTGACTCATTGCTATCGATATTATTTTTTGCGTTGCTTTTTGGGCGCAGGCAGGTGCTGCGGGGGTATTTCCTGAGCAAGGAAGCGGGCTGTATGGCCTTTTCCTGATTGCACCACTTGCTCGGGGGTGCCGGTTACCACTACATAGCCTCCTTTTTCGCCGCCTTCGGGACCTAAATCGATCAGATAGTCGGCCACCTTTATGACATCGAGGTTATGTTCAATAACAATAACGGTATTGCCTTTATCTACCAGCTGATTGAGCACCTCGAGCAATATGCGGATATCTTCAAAATGCAGGCCGGTAGTGGGTTCATCGAGGATATAAAGGGTGCTTCCGGTATCTCGTCGGGATAGTTCGGCAGCCAGTTTAAGACGTTGCGACTCGCCGCCCGAGAGGGTCGTCGAAGGTTGTCCAAGGGTTAGGTAACCCAGTCCAACCTTTTGTAGTGTCAGTAACTTGCGATGAATGGAGGGGATATGGCTGAAGAATTCGACAGCCTGGTGGATGGTCATATCCAGTACATCGCCTATTGACTCCCCCTTATATTTTACCTCAAGCGTTTCGCGATTGTAGCGTTTTCCATTACAGCTTTTGCAAGGAACATAAACATTTGGGAGAAAGTTCATTTCAATGGTTTCGACGCCGGCTCCCTTACAAGTTTCGCAACGTCCTCCCTTCATATTGAAAGAAAAACGTCCGGCTTTAAACCCTCTTATTTTGGCATCGGGTGTTTGTTCAAATAGTTTACGGATATCGGTAAATAAACCTGTGTATGTTGCGGGGTTTGATCGGGGGGTTCGGCCTATGGGCTGCTGGTCAACATCAATTACCTTGTCGATATGTTCAATACCCTCGATGGTATCGTATGGCAAAGATCTTGCCAACGAACGGTGCAGGCGACTGGCAAGGGCGGGATAAAGGGTCTCGTTTATAAGGGTTGACTTACCGCTACCCGATACGCCTGTCACACAGACAAAGGTTCCCAAAGGAAATGCTACATCAATATTTTTCAGATTATTGCCTCGGGCACCCTTTATCACCAGATATTTTCCGTTGCCTTTTCGGCGTGAGGTAGGCACCGGTATTGTTTTCTGTCCGCTCAGATAAAGGGCTGTATGGGATTTCCCGTTTATTACATCTTCCCAGCGGCCGCAGGTGACAACCTCGCCTCCATGCCGTCCGGCATGAGGCCCCATGTCGATAATGTAATCGGCCGCCTGCATCATTTCCTTATCGTGTTCGACCACAATAACCGAATTTCCTGCATCACGCAGGTTTTTGAGCGAAGCTATCAGCCGGTGGTTATCGCGGGGATGGAGTCCAATACTGGGTTCATCGAGGATATACAGAACGTTGACCAGCTGTGATCCAATCTGTGTGGCTAACCGTATTCGCTGACTTTCGCCTCCCGATAACGACGAGGCAGCCCGGTCGAGCGAAAGATAACCCAGTCCGACATTCAGTAAAAACTGTACCTTTGTTCTTATTTCCTTGAGTATCTCGGTGGCAATAGCCTTCTGACGTGACGTAAGTTTATCTTCAAGACCTTCGAGCCAATGGGAAAAACTTTCGATATCCATGGCCGAAACCTCGGCAATATTTTTCCCGTCAATTTTGAAATGCAGGGCTTCAATATTGAGTCGCTGGCCATTGCATTGTGGACAGGTCACCTGGGTAAAGTAAAAATCTTCAGCTTTTTCGCCGTTATCCTCGCGTTCGTTCATCTTTTGCAGGTATGCAATCAGTCCTTCGAAACTGACCAGATAACTTAGGTCGGCATAAATCCCGGGAAGTCGGATAGGTTCGTCGGTACCATTGAGGATGATGTTCATGGCTTCCTCTGGGATATCCTTGATAGGCGTATCGAGCGTAAATCCGTATTTTTGTCCTACACCTGCCAGTTGATGAAAAATTAAAGCATGTTTGTACGGTCCGAGCGGTGCTATTCCCCCCTTATTAATCGAAAGATTGGGATGAGGGAAGAGTCTTTTTTCATCGGGCACGGTAATATACCCCAGTCCGTTGCATTTGGGACAAGCCCCATGGGGGGAGTTAAACGAAAAAGTATGGGGAGCAGGTTCATTATAGGACAGACCTGTCGTCGGACACATCAGCCGTTTACTGAAGTAACGTACCTGCCCCGAGGTTACATCGAGAACGATCATCACATCCTTGCCGTGCTTCATGGCTGTCTGTACCGATTCCTTCAGCCGTTTCCACGCATCTTCTTCAAGCGTAAACCGGTCGATAACAATTTCGATATCGTGCGTTTTATAGCGATCTACCTTCAGTCCCGGCATAACCTCCTTTATTTCGCCGTCGATTCGAACATGAAGAAAGCCTTTTTTACGGACCTGTTCAAATAGTTCCTTGTAATGACCTTTACGGCCTTTAACTACCGGTGCCAGAATCATAATCTTTTTACCCCTATACTGGTCATTAATCAGCTGAAGTATCTGTTCCTCGGTATATCTGATCATGGGTTCGCCGGTATGGTACGAATAGGCTGTTGAGGCCCGGGCATACAGCAGGCGAAGGTAATCGTAAATTTCGGTAATGGTCCCTACCGTCGATCGGGGGTTTTTATTGGTAGTTTTCTGCTCAATGGAGATAACAGGACTGAGACCGGTAATTTTGTCGACATCGGGGCGTTCGAGCCCACCGACAAACTGTCGTGCATAGGCCGACATGGTATCCATATATCGTCGCTGCCCTTCGTTGTAGATGGTATCAAATGCCAACGAAGATTTTCCGCTGCCACTCAAGCCCGTAATGACCACCAGTGCATTGCGGGGCATTTCTACATCAATATTTTTCAGGTTATGCTCACGTGCACCGTATACACGGATATGATCCGGATCCTCCAGATAGGTTTCGGAAACAGTTTTTTCACTCATGGCCGTTTCGACTCATTATTCTCAAACAACTTACGCTGATCGTTGTTCATGATCCGCAATACATAGGTTTTTTTCCGATCGGGCTTAAGGGAGTTATTACGTAGCCATGGATTCAGAATTAAAAGGATTTTCAGGTTGGTTCCCTGCTGGATGGCAAAGCGGCTTAAATCGCTGATAGCTGTATCGACTTTAATCTCGGTAAATGGCAATGGTCGATAGAGTTCGGTAGAGTCGATCATAAAACCATATTTAGCCGGATTAGCCAGGATAAGCTTTAGTGCCAGGATACGGTAGACGTAACGAGCAGTCTCATCGTTAAGTTGCAGGTCGTAATACGATTGTTGTTGCTGGGTGGCAAGTGCTTGTTTAATCGTATTGATGCCGGCATTATAGGCTGCAGCAGCAAGGGTCCAGCTGCCCAGCTCATTGTATGCATTTTTAAGGTATTGACAGGCTGCCCTAGTGGCTTTTTCCAGATGATAGCGTTCGTCAACCTCATCGTTGACCTCCAAGCCATAGTCCGAAGCCGTTTTCTTTAAAAATTGCCAGAACCCTGCCGCCTTCGATGGTGATACTACATTCTGCAGTCCGCTTTCAATCACTGCCAGATACTTAAAATCGTCGGGAACATTTTCTTCCTTGAGAATTTTTTCAATCTCAGGGAAAAAACGAGCCGAACGTTTGATGATTAAAATGGTCTGGGAATGGAAGTAGGTATTCACCTGAATTTCCCTATCGAGCGACTCGCGTACATCGAAATATTCGAGGGGTACAGCCTCTCCTGCAAAGGTCAATACCGGAGGCAAACTGACTGCATTGACCGAATATGTTGTATAGCTTTCGCTCGATTTGACAGGTACAGAGGGTAAAAAAATCAATACAAATATGATACCCCCTGTGACCAAAATTCCCACCGTCCGCAACAAACGCTTCATTTCCCCATTCTTTTAAATTTGCAAAGGTACGAAACTTTGCCACAAAAATTATCCTCTACCAGATGATGATTTTTTCGGACTGAAAATGATTATCGTACAATAATCGCACAAGGTAAATGCCAGAGGGTAAAACCGCAATGGGGAAATTTGCCTGCTGGGTATACATTTTATGTTGAACAACCAACCGTCCTTGCATGTCAAAAATTTGAACGTTGGCATAGGTTGTTCCCGAGGGTAAAATCACCTGTAAAGTATGGCTTGAAGCATGATACCATACACTGCCCCCGCGTTGTTCAATCCCATTGTCTACATTACTTTCAATGCAATAGCTATTTGCGGCCATGGGGGATGCTTCGCATCGGAGGGCAAAATTACCAGTCACATTGGGATAACGACTCATCGTGTAAGGCCCATATTGCTTAGGCACAGTTACCTGATCCACTACTTTCGTCTCGTTTCCTATTCGCTGGGTTATAGCAAAGGTTTGATCTGCTATTAGCTTAAAAGGTAAATGTAAGGGACCCTCCCACGATTCGCCATCGGCCCAGAGAATCCGATACTGATGGGGAGAGATGGCTGCATCCCTCTTGTACCAATATGGTATCTGATATTTAAGGGGTTGATCGAGAGAATCGGTAAAATAAAAGTTGGTAAGCCATAGGGTATCGTTGCCAGCATTATATAACTCAATCCAGGGATCTTTATCCCCAAATTCATCGGAATAACCGGCATTGTAGAGGGCAATCTCGTTGATGACAAGCGGGCTTGTTCGTGTAATCGGCTCATAAGCTGCCATGTAGGTTATAGCTGAGGTGATGGTGTCGGTAAATTGCTGATGGGTTATGTACCGTTGCATTGAGTTACCGCTGGTAATATATCCGATAATTTCAAGGTCAAAACTGATATCAGAACTTGTTGGACCACTTTGATGAATTTCAACGGCAATGGTGTTGCTACCGGGGGAGATCCAACTGCTTTCGATGGGATATTCGTAGTAGGCATTTTCGTCGGGAACGCCATTAGCATAGGTATTGTAGTTGATATTATTTTCGTCGGGGAAGTTAAGTACAAAGCGACGGACACCATTGATGTAAATTATAGCCCCATCGTCGTATTTTATTCGCATCTTAAACGAGTGTAACGACTGAGTAGTATCGTAGTTGAATTGCTTGCGAAAGTAGTAGGTGGGGTATTTGTTGTTAGCATCGGGCCCATAGGAGAGTGTGGTTTTTTCGTCTCCGTCGCCATAGCCAAGTTCCGAAACACCCTCGCCCCAGCCAGCGTCGTTGTATGTAGTCGCGTACCATGTGTTATCGGTTACTTCGCCCTGATCCCAGTACTTCCAGCTATCGCCCGACTTAATTAGGTAAACGGGCACCTCCGACAGCTGTCCTATACGGTAAGCATACTTAAAGCGGTAACCGGGAGGCTGAACAAAGCGTACCGAGACCACTGTTCCCTGAGGAAAAGTACCGTTGAAAGTGGTATCAGACGTTATTACGTCGTCAAAGGCAATACTCCCCCTGGCCGGTGAAATATTGTGATACGATACGCTTACGGGGTTGGCTAAGCCAAACCATTGTATCAGCTGATTGACGACAATAGCCGGACGCTGGCGGGCAGCGTTCTTCAGATTTTCAACGTTCGATAACCAGCTATTGTAATTTTTACTCCAACGAGCGCAGTGATACGGCATCTCAGGCTTATACAGAGCAGCAATGCTGTCGATGATTTTTATTACCCGGTTGGGATCGAAAGTAGTATAAATGTGTGCAAAAAAACGATTGAGAAACTTTTGTCTGAACTGAGGATTATCGATCAGGCGTCGGGGCAGACGGGTTGACCAGAGCGGATTAGGCCAGTCGGCAGCCCGTGTTGAGTCAAATACCAAGGGTACTGTTTCATCGTACACGCTGCTGTAGAGACCAAAACCAAAATCGGTATCGAACACTACCCACCGCCATTTGCTGCCGGATGCACGTTTTTTCCAGATTTTGACGTTATTGCCGGGCCAGTCGTGGTTGCCTATAAAGATTTCAAAGATCAAATAATCGATATACTCGTCCATGTCAATCCGGTCGATCACATATTGATAATAGGCTGGATTACTCAGATTTCTGGGGTAGATATAATCCATCAGCGATATATAATCGGTTGCCGATCCTGCAATAACATTTCCCCAGAGATCTACCATATCAATCTGATCTTCGGTAAGTCCATATTTTGCTTCGATTAAGTCGCTGCCCGATCGTTCATAGAGTGTCTGAATGCCATAATACTGGCCGTTGATAAATAGGACAGCGGGTTCAAACGACTGGTGGTCGAGGTTCATGGTACGGTCGGTGAGCTTCTGAAACATGGCATCGCGGAAAATAGTGTTGTCGATGTCGTTTCCTCCGTTTCGCAGGAAAATGGAATTGAATCGGTTGTAGCTGCGATCGTGGAAAAATTTGTATTCGAATCTGCCTTTTCCATATTTACCTCGGGCATAGACATGAAGTGATTTTTGGGGTTGAGTTCGGCTACACGCTCCGGCAATTTTGATTCCTGCATTCTGGTTGATCATTGGCTGCAGATTTTTATCAAAAAATTCGAAATTAGCGGGTCGTTCCCAATCGCGGTTCCAGTTGGCTTTTCCGTAACAATTTCCGTCGATACCATTGGTTCCCACTACATAAATGCCAATGAGATTGTCGGTAAGATTAGCTGGGGCTGTGGCAAGTGACACCACTGGCAGCTGGGGTTTACGCTGGATTAGATAGGAGGCTGTGGTAATGGTACTAGGCGCCTTACCGGGAGCAAAACATCGAGCACGCAATACAGTATTGGTTCGGATATTGAGAGGTTCATTATAAACATGCGAAAGCTCGGTAGGCTCCGATCCATCGGTAGTGTAGTACACGGTACCAGTGGGAGTCAGATTGGTGATTTCAACCTGAATGTCCGAAGAATAAAATCCTCCTTTCTGACTAAACAAAGGCGGTAATGCTTGGCCATGTACCGTATCGGAAGAATTGGCTTTCCTGCGAGAGGGGCTACGGAAATAACAAAAATTGTCGCTACCATCGGGATAACGGCCATAAGAAATATTGTATATCTGCCGGCCATATGCTACCCTGTCGATTACCTTACCGCTGAAGCGGCTTAACCATAAAACTCCCCCTTCAGCATCGGGCTTAAAATTTGTATGGTAACCTGTATTGGCCCCATCAACATAAATGACCAGAAAACCGCCCGCAGCAACTGATGTAACCGGAATAGCCCATTTGCGCAAATTAGCTGAATCATCGGACAAATAGTAGTCCGACAAACGAACCGTAGTGTTGCTGGTATTATACAGCTCAATCCAGTTGACATAGTTATAATCAGGGGTAACCATGTCGGCCGAACCATTGGTCAAAAAAATTTCATTGATTTTTATCTGTGAAAACAAATACATCGGCCCCCATCCCACAAGGGCAATCAGCAAAATACCTCGAATGTATGCCATTTAAATACGCTTTCAAAAAATATCGTGTAATGTTATTATTTTTTACTGAATGGTAGTTGAAAAAGTGATATAAATTATCGACTTTTCATGTAAAGTAAACAGGTTAATAGAGTTGTTTGAATAAAAAAAGATGCGAATTAGGCACTTGGCCAATATTACCAATAAAATGTTTCTATGTGTTCACCCTTTTGCTTGGCGAAGTATGTGACTTCGCCGCATGTAAATGGTGGTCTACAGACCACCCGCGTAGCGGATCAATTTTGCCGATATTTTCCAATACTCAATCTGGTCAATAGTGTACTTACATTTCTCCGTTGCGAATCAATAGATAGCAGCAACTTATAAATTTTTCAATCAACGGAAAGCTATATCTTATGCCGTATGTGTATCATTCATCATGTGCCTAATTCAAAAAAAAAGATTTTGCCAATACAGCAATGATTCTTCTTTTCGGTGTACGGCAGAAAAAATAACCTCAAAGATTTATCGATATTGTTTCAAAATATTTTCTCTATATTTGCAGCTCAAAATTTTAAAAATTAAGTCGGAACAAAAGCGTTAAGTTATGCCCGTAAGAATTAGATTATCGCGTCAGGGGAGAAAAAAGATCCCCTTCTACCACATTGTGGTAGCGGATAGCAGGGCGCCACGAGATGGCAAATACATTGAACGGATAGGTCGTTACTATCCTAAGACAAATCCTGCTACTATTGAACTTAATTTTGATAGAGCACTGTATTGGCTGCAAGCTGGCGCTCAACCATCCGACACATGCCGTTCCCTTCTGTCTGAGAAAGGGGTTCTTTATAAAAACCATCTGCTCAATGGGGTGAAGAAAAATGCCCTCACGCTCGAACAGGCTGAAGCTAAATTTGCTGCCTGGTTGGCTGAAAAAGAAGCCAAATTGCAGAAACAGAAAGAAGCTCAGCAGTTAAAGAGCGAACAGAAACGTAAGGAACAACTGGAACGGGAACAAAAAGCCCGTGAAGCAAAAGCAGCCCAAATAGCTAAAAAAGCTGCTGAAGCTGCCGCTGAAACGCAGGAAGAAACCGAAGCTCAGACCGAAACCAACAGCTAATCCCTTGCAACATGCTTACCGATAATCTGGTAAATATTGGTAAGCTGACCCGGGTTCATGGCGTTGAGGGTAAAGCTATTGTTGTTTTTGAAAGTTGGGCCTTAAAACAATTGCAAAAAACGGAATGGGTATTTCTGAACATTAACAGATTGCCTGTTCCTTTTTTTATTTCCAGCCTTGAAATTTTATCGCCAACCTCGGCTATCATCGGGCTCGATGGCCTTGATTCCATTGAACGCATTCGTCCCTACATTAATCAGGAAGTACTTATTGTCTGGGAAGGCAAAAGAAAACCGGTTGCCCTGAAGTCGGTGGCAGGCTATGAAATTGTTAACAACGACAACGACAGGATAGGACAGGTAATTGAAGTAGCCGACTTCAACGGGAATGTGGTTGCCCGGGTTAAAAACAGCAAAGGCGAACTCTGGATACCCCTTAACGAAACTACCCTTCAACAGATTAATCACAGCAAAAAAATTATTTTTGTGAATCTACCGGATGGTCTGCTCGACCTGTATCGGTAAGTTATTAGATCCTTTGATTATCATCAATATTTTTTGCCCGTCCATTTTCAAGGAATGAATATGATTCTGCCTCTAATTTTCTGGATGGATTGTTCATTGAGTTTGAAAATATGTTATCTTAGCTATGACTTTTTTAATGGCAAAATAGTTTCAGAATCTGAACCAACGAAGATAAGTCAGTAACTTATAAAATTATTTTCGACTGAAGATATGATATTAACCGCAAAGAACGCAAAGGTATTCGCAGAGGGCGCAAAAGAATTTTTCTTTGCGGTCTTTGCGCTATTCCTCTGCGTCCTCTGCGGTTTTTGACCATAAATTAAATTTATTTTCGGAAAAAACGAGTATGTTGACGCTGTAAACACAACAAACGGATGAAAATTGTAAGCAACATGCGAGTTCCATCCGGCCGAGTGGCAAATAAAGAAGGTAAGTATAACCAAAAGGTAGTCAGTAACTTATAAATTTTTTTCGGATGAAGATAGTGTTAACCGCAAAGAACGCAAAGATATACGCAGAGGACGCAAAAGAATTTTTCTTTGCGGTCTTTGCGCTATTCCTCTGCGTCCTCTGCGGTTTTTGACCATAAATTAAATTTATTTTCGGATGAAACCCCCATGATGCGTTGCCTCACAACAAACCAATGAAAATTTCAGGGGGGCCGAGTCAGAGAGTAGGAATATATATGTAACAAATTGATAGTAAGTTAATTAATTAAATTTATTTTCGGATGAAATTGCTTCGATACACTGCCTTAGGCTTATGTATGACAATCCTTGCCTTCAGTTCTAAAACACTACATGCACAGGACCTTAACAATTCGTCGGTCATCGACTCATCGGGGATGGCTGGTTCTCCATCCTCAGAATCCGTATCCACGGCATACGATAACCTGTACTGGATTAATGACACCATAGCCTATCATTACCTTCCTACCCAAAGATTTGGTTTTGTTCGCAATGCTGTCGATAACTTTCTGCATCAGCCCAAGGAACTGGTTCGCCGGGAGAATCTGAAAGTGCTGACCTTGGTAGCCATAACCAGTGCCATCTGTTTCTATTACGATCAGGAGATAGTGGACGCTGCCCAGCAATTCGGACGATACATCGGGCTATCGGGCGAAAATAATACCTATAATCTCACCGGTAACAAGAAATTGCGCATCAATGTACCCACCGACCTTAGTTCGGGACTTTATTATATCGGTGATGGTATTACGGAACTGGCTGTAAATGCTGGTTTCTACATATATGGTCTGGCCAAAAACGACCGCCGTGCTCTGCAAACGGCGGCTCAGCTTGCCGAGGGAATGATTTCTGTAGGTTCATGGGTGCAAATACTCAAACACCTTACCGGTCACGAATCGCCCGAATATGCCTCGGTACCCGGAGGCCGATGGCGGTTTTTCCCAAGCCCTATCGACTACCATAAGACTGTGCCCAAATACGACGCTTTCCCCTCGGGACATTTAGCAACCGCAATGATGACTACCACGGTTATATCTATGAACTATCCAGAATATAAATGGATTAAACCGTTGTGCTTTACCCTCATGGGGTTATGCGGGTATCAGATGCTCAACAATGGCGTACACTGGATGGGCGATTATCCTTTTGCACTGGCATTAGGCTATTCGGTGGGCAAATATGCCTTTGAGCGTGGACACGTAGTTGTGAACAAGAACCAACTGCCATCTACCACCCATCAACCATCTTTCAGCTACCGGATACATCCCACCTACCTGGCACCCGGGACTTCAGGATTAGCCCTAACAGTTTCTTTCTAAGATCAAAACATTAAGTGTTTTTACACATCCCCTTTTGTGTACTCCAACGACACAAAATAGGGGTTTTTCTTCTTATTTTCCGTGAAAATGCTAAAACATAGTGCGCTTGGATAGGCCTAAATTTGTATCGTAGTTAATCACATTCACCATGCGCACGTTTATTCAATTTACCTCACGGAACATCGCCAAAAGTGCAAACTATTACCTTTCGTTTGAGATAAAAGGCAATATGTTTGCAGCCAACTTCCCGGGCATATATGGCTTCACCCGCGAATATACCTACCTGCCCTTATCCGGTTTGGCCAAACACATACCCGGCGTGGCTCTGGTTCATACCAATTATATACCCATTTTCGACATGTCAATAAAAATAGGCTATCCCGACGCAATGTATTCGGGAACCGAAAAACTTATGATTCTCGAAACCAAGGTATATGATACAAAAATCCGTTTTGCCATCCCTTACGACCAGTTGGGAGACGCTTTTGAACTTTCGGCAAAAAAACTTTTACCCTCACCCAATATTGGCTCAATTTTTGAAAAAGGTTACTTTAAGGGGATGTATATGCACGAAAACAATGTAATATACATCATCAATATTGAAAAACTTATTGATATCGACGATCTGATTGATTTAAAAATAGCACCTGCCCGTCTGGCAGCAAGGTAAGTAGTGTAAGTTTTTTTCATAGGTTAGTTTTAGGTTAATAATTAGGTTTAGTTGTGTAGCCTTACTCCGCAAGGGGTAAGGTTTTTTTATTTCCATGTACTCAAAATGGACAAGTTTTTTTATATATTTACAGAACATTGTAAGGAGGTTAAACTATTCTAAAAGTGGCAGGGGTATGACTGATGGTATTCCCGCGTGGAACAGACAGGAATTGACTACATTCAACAAATTCTTTACCTCATTGTTCGATTCTTTGAGTAATGGTTTTATTGTTTTAAAAGATGGACTGATTGTATTTGTCAACTATGCTTTTTTGCGTATGACCGGTTATGACCGGGAAGAATTAATCGGCATACCCTTACTCAACCTCTGTCCCCATAAACAATCAAACGGAAAAATTTCACAATCTTTATTGGAATCCACCATCAATGCTTCGGTATATGAGCGGAAGGAGCTGAACAATTGGAAATTTCTGGTTCGCAACCAGAAACAGCTGCGCTGCCATATGATGATTACTACCATTTTTGTTGAGCAACAGGAATTTGTTGTATTGGAAGTTGAGGAAATAATTGTTCAACGGGACATAGCCCAGCGGCTGAAAGAAAAAAACAAGCAAATAGAGTCGTTGAGCGAGGAAAGGGAGAGTCTTAACGAAGAGCTTCGTGCCACCCTCGACGAACTTGTGGAGGTTAACAAGCAACTGGCCGACAGCGAATTCTGGAATAAAACCATTGTGGAAAATATTCCTCTGGGGCTTCAGGTAATCAACAATGAAGAAACAGAGTATATCAATGGTAAGATGCTTGAAATAACGGATTATCCCGCCAGTTATTTTCAGAATAAATCGGTATTTGACCTGGCAGACGAGGAAGAAAAAAGGCGTGTTGGGGCTTTTCTCGAACACATCCAGCAGGATATGCTCAGCGAAGCCATGCTGGAGTTCTGGGCAAGAACCTCACAACACGAGCGCCGTTATCTCAGAACCCAATATGTAAAGTTAAACAAGGCAAGCCGGTGGATGGTCATCACCGCCGATCTGACCGAGAACAAGCTTAAGGAAAATGAACTACTTACCATCCAGCAACAGCTTGAGTTTGCCATAGAATCGAGCCAGTCGCTTATCTGGGACATTAATCTGGCCGTAACCGACGACACGCCGGGTATCAGCATTGGCCGTATATTTGATTATCAACCCGGGGAACTCAAAATTCATAGAAATATCTGGCAGGAGATTATTCATCCCGATGATTATGCAGCCGTTTCGACCGAACTGGAAAAGCATTACCGTGGAGAAACCACCCTGTTCGAAGCCGAATGCCGCATCAAAACCAAGGCAGGAAACTACAAGTGGGCACTTATACGAGGAAAAATCATTTCTACTTTTTTCCCCGAACCTTCCTTGCACTTTTTCGGGATGCTGGTCGACATCTCCAAGCGCAAGGAAACAGAAGAGCAATTGGTGGTTTCGGAAGAAAAATTCCGCACCATTGTTCAACACCTGTCCGACCTGATTCTTATTGTGAATAAAAATCTTACCATTGTTTATGAATCGCCTTCGGTATCTACGACTTTTGGTTACGAACCCGGATATCTGATCGGGAAAAATGCGCTGGAGATAATACATCCGGCCGATGTAGAAGCAGCCATGAAGGAATTTGAAAACGTACTCAACAAGGTTAACGATTTTAAGCCCACTGAACTCCGTGCCCGCCATGCCAAAGGCTACTGGGTTTACCTTGAGGTCCTGGGGGACGACCTGTCCGATCACCCCGCTATCGGAGGCATTCTCATCACCGCACGAGACATTTCCGAACGCAAGGAAAATGAGATGCAACTCGACCTCTACCGCAACCATCTCGAACAACTGGTAAAAAAACGTACCGAAGAAATTGAACTCATCAACGCTGAACTGGTAGCCATAAATGAAGAACTCAAAGCTACCAACGAAGAACTGGCTGTTAAAAACGAAAAACTTAACGACGAAATCGTCAAACGGATTGAGGCCCAGATTGCCCTCGAAGAAAGCGAAAACAAATTTCGCAGCTTCATCGAACAATCGACCGAAGGTATTGTGCTGATTGATGAAGAGGGAAAAATAGTCGATTGGAACAGGGGGATGGAAGCCATATTTAAAATTCCCCGCGAAGAGGTCATAAACACCTACGTGTGGGAATTCGATTATCGATTTTTGCCCGAGAAACGTAAAACCGCCAAACAATTCGAAGAACTTAAAGCCGCTACTATCGACTATTTCAATTCCCTCGACCATTCAAAAATAATGACGGTAGAGGGTTATTATCAAACCATCGAACTTAAACAAAAATATCTTACCGTTACCATATTTCCGGTAATTACCCCCAAGCGTCGCTATCTGGGACGTATTGTCCGCGATATTACAAGTATCAAAAAAGCTCAGGAGGAAATACAAAAGCAAAGCGAAGAGCTACAGCAGATAAACGAAAATCTGGAACAACAAAAGCGTGAACTTGAAAATGCGCTGGAAGAACTCAGAAAGACACAGGCCCAGCTGATTCAATCTGAAAAGATGGCCTCGCTCGGTGTATTGACAGCAGGTGTAGCACACGAAATTAATAATCCGGTTAACTATATCAACACCGCTCTGGAGGGGCTTAAAATTACCCTCAACGATTTTCTCGAAATATTCTACCTATACGAAACCATTACCCCCGAAAACGTTACTGCCAAACTCGAGGAGATAAAACGTTTAAAAGCTCAACTCGATTTTCCAACGCTTCAACAGGGTATCAACGTCCTGCTCAACAACATGCAAACCGGTATTGAACGCATAACCGAAATTGTAAAAAGCTTGCGGACATTTGCCCGGGTTGAGGAAAATGAACTTAAATTTTCGAACGTTCACGAACTTATCGATACTACTCTGGTGATGTTGCACAATCAATACAAAAACCGCATTGAAATAGTCAAGGAATATGGCTTTGTAAATTCCATCAATTGCTATCCGGGCAAATTAAGTCAGGTCTTCATGAATATACTCTCAAATGCCATTCAGGCCATACCCGATAAGGGTACTATTACCATCAATACTCATACCGATAAGGAAGGAAAATTTATGTATATCAGCATCAAGGACACCGGTATGGGTATTCCTGAAAATATCAGGGAAAAAATCTTTGAACCATTTTTCACTACCAAAGAAGCTGGAAAAGGCACAGGGTTGGGATTGTCGATTACCTATGGCATCATCCAGCAGCATAATGGAGAAATAGAAGTGAAGAGTAAAGTTGGTGTGGGAACAGAATTTATTATAAAATTGCCAACAAACCTAAAATAATAACCCTAAGACTAAAGATTATGGAAGAGTCATACAAAGAGCCGATTCTGTATGTCGATGACGAGCTGGAAAATCTCCAGGGCTTTGAATTTTTGTTGCATCGTGATTTTGACGTACATGTTGCTGCCTCGGCACGAGAGGGGCTCGACATTTTGCAGAACAAAACCATAAAAGTAGTACTCACCGACCAGCGTATGCCCGAAATGACGGGGATCGAATTTTTGGAAAAGGCTATGACCATATCGCCGGAAACCATCCGGATAGTAGTTACCGCCTATAGCGATTCCGATACCATCCTGCAGGCAATTAACCAAGGTAAAGCTTACCATTTTATTACAAAGCCATGGAATAACAATGAATTGCGGAATATTATCCGTCGAGCCATTGAAACATTTAACCTTCGAAAAGATAAAATACAACTGATAAATCACCTGCAGAGCCTTAATGCCGAACTGCTTAAGGCAAAAGAACGCGCCGAAGAAAGCGATAAGCTAAAAACTTCCTTCCTGGCCAACATGAGCCATGAGATACGTACACCCTTAAATGCGATCGTAGGTTTTTCAAATCTTCTGCTTGATGAGAATCTGAAAAATCCTGAATTAAAAAAAGAATTTGCCAAAATCATCGAAAACAGTGCCAGCGATTTGCTCAACATCATTGAGGATATCCTGGATACTGCCCAGATAGAATCGGGTATTATTAATATACGTGAAAATCAGGTCGACCTGAATCAGTTGATGGTTGAATTGCTTGTAATGTATCAGAACCATCCACAAGTAAAAGAAAAACAACTACAGGTGGAATACATTTATCCGGCTGCGGCGGATAAATTTCAGATATTCATTGATCGCTTACGACTCAAACAGATACTCACCAACCTGCTGAGCAATGCTGTAAAATTTACTGAACATGGAAAAATTGAGTTTGGCTACCGCCAGCTGGAACATGCCCAAAACGTGGTTCAGTTCTTTGTACGCGACACGGGCATTGGTATCCCCTCCGACAAGTTTGACTTTATTTTTGAGCGCTTCCGTAAACTTGAAACCAACTCCGACACCTTGTACAGGGGGAATGGACTGGGATTGTATATTTCCCGGAAGTTAGCCCAGTTTATGGGAGGCGATATCAGTCTCGAGTCGGAAGTAGGTAAAGGATCGACCTTTTACCTTACCGTTCCCTATTCGATCCGTAAGCGTGAAAATCTTGGTGAAAATTATAGCTCATACTATGCCAACCTCACCTGGCCGGAGAAAACCATTCTTATCGTCGAGGATGAAACTTCGAACTACAAATATCTCGAAGCGCTGCTGAACAATCGTGCAAACCTGCTATGGGCCAAGAACGGAGTCGAAGCGGTACAGGTTTGCGCAGAAAAACCGGTAGATCTGGTACTGATGGATATTAAACTACCCAAACTCGATGGTTTTGAGGCTACGCGGAAAATTAAGGAACTAAAACCCAGCCTGCCAGTAATAGCGGTTACTGCCTATGCAATGGAAGCCGACAAAAATGAAAGTATTCAGGCTGGATGTAACAATTACATATCCAAACCCTTTAAAATGGAGGAACTCTTTTCGCTCATCAATTCGTACATTGGATAGTTTATGCTGGACAAGTCCGAAAAAACCATATTATACATCGATGATGAACAGGAAAACCTCGATGGTTTTCGCTTCAATTTCAGGAAGGACTATGTAATTTTCACCGCACAGAATACCCTCGAGGCATTCAATATTATCCGCAGTGCACCCATCAAGGTGGTGATTTCTGATAACAAGATGCCCGACATGCTCGGCACTGAATTTTTCGAAGTTCTTGCTGTTTCGAACCCCGATATTATCCGTATTCTGGTTACAGCTTATGCTGATACCGAAGCAGCCATGCAGGCTATCAACAAAGGTCAGGTGTACCGTTTTATTACCAAACCTTGGAATAAAAACGAGCTACAGATTGCCATTGAAAACGCCTTTGAAGCCTACCATCTTAAGCAGCAAAACCAACAACTCATTGAAAATCTTTCGAAGAAGAATTTTGAGCTTGAAGACCTCAGTTTCCGTCTGATGGTAGAAGTATCGGAGCGAAGAAAGGTGGAAGAAGAACTTTTCATCTACAAAAACCATCTGGAACAGTTGGTTGCCAAGCGAACCGAAGAAATAGAAAACATCAACAAGGAACTCAGCCGATATAAAGAAGAACTGGAAGAACTGGTCAGGGAACGATCGGCACAGCTCATGGAAAGCGAGCAACGACTCAGAACCATAAGCGACAACCTACCCGGAGGAGCCATTTTCCGCGGCTATACCAAGCCCGATAACACTGACTATCTGGTTTATGCCAGTGCCAATATTTCTGCTATCACCGGTATTTCTCGGGAGGATATACTTTCCAGTGTAGGCATCTTTTTCAATCAGGTATACCCCGACGACATTCCACGCCTTATTGCTGCCCGAAAAAAAGCTATTGAACAGTCAAAAATACTCGATGAAGAAATTCGTTTTTTTCGCAAGGCAGATGATATACGCTGGTTACATTTGCGGATTCTTTACAAAAATGCTGAAGATGGTCAGATCTGGTGGGATGGTTACGTCATTGATGTAACCGACCGAAAGAAAGCTGAATCTGCTGCCAAAAGTCTGGAAAACATTATCAACCAAATTCATTCAGGAATTTCGGCCCATACGGGGGAAAAACTGATTGAATCGGTAGCTATGAAACTGTTTGAGGCCTTGCAACCCGACCAGCTATTCATAGGCCAACCGGTCGCAGGCAGACAAGCCATTCGAACCACAATATTTATTGAACATAAAAACATTCGAAAAAATATTACCATCTCCACAAAGGACACTCCGTGTAGTCTGGTTCTGAAAAAAAATACTGCAATAATCCCCAGTGGTGTGCGCGATCAGTTTTCCGGCCTCGATACCCTCACCGACTCAAAAGCAGAGGCATACGTAGGAATACCGCTCGTTAATTCATCAGGAAACTGTATAGGCCTTATCGCCGCAATATATTTTCATCCGCTTGAGGAAGAACAACGGGTAGCGCAGATTCTCGAGATTTTTTCGGTCCGTATCACCGCCGAATTGGAACGGATACAATTCGAGGAAGCTATAAAACTCTATTCGGATGTTGCAGAGAATATGCAGGTAGCCCTGAATGTTTTTCAGCTTCAGGGTAAAACCCTTTCTTTGATAAAAGCCAATCCTGCCGCAGCAAAAATCATTAACACCCCCCTCGAAGCAATGGTGGGGAAAAAATTTGAAGAAATATATCCTCAGCTACGAGGGTATGAGGTTGAGGAGGTACTGAGCCGGGTAGTACGGACAGGAAAAGCGCATGCCAATGAAGAATTTAAGTATTTTACCAATGATGGAAAAGTCTTTTTCTACAGTTTCAAAGCTTTTCCACTCCCCAACAATTGCGTAGGCGTACTTTTCGAGGATATTACACGCAAAAAGCTTGCTGAACAAGCCATTAAGGAAAACGAAGAACGATACAAAGCTTTGTTCGAAAAGTCGCCCAATGGTATTCATCTTATCAGCACATCCGGAACCATGGCCGGTAAAATTATATCGGTCAACCCGATGGTAACCAAAATGCTTGGTTATTCTGCCAAAGAAATCATTGGGAAACCTATCGAACACTTCATGGTTGGGCTCGATGCTAATTTTCGCAAGCAAACGATGGAAAAGCTGATGGCAGGCGAAACCGTGATATTCGAAACTACCTTCATCAGAAAAGATGGCACCCATTTCCCCGTTGAAATCACCCAAAGCACCCTTAGCCTGGGCAATGAAATTTATATTCTCGGGATTGATCGCGACATCACTGAACTAAAAAATGCCCAGAAGCAATTACAGGAAAATATTCACTTCTTAACCACGCTGTTAGAGACCATCCCGTTACCGGTGGTATACAAAGACAAAAATCGAAGGTTCCTGGGCTGCAATACCGAATTTGAACAGCTTATCGGACGCAAGCGGGAAGAACTAATGGGCAAAACTGTTTTTGACATCTACCCTTATGAATACGCCCAAAGATATGACGAAGCAGACAGACTACTGCTTGAAAACGGCATTACACAAAAATTTGAGGAACAAATTCCAGACGCTCAGGGAAACATCCGGGACATAATTCTGACAAAAGCTGCATTTACCGATATTAACAACGAAATTGCCGGTTTTATCCTCATCCTGTTCGACATCACCGATCGAAAGAATTATGAAATCCGACTGCTCGAAACCATCATCACTACAGAAGAAAAAGAACGTGAGCGTTTCGCAGGCAATCTGCACGATGAAGTGGGTCCGCTGCTCTCAAGTCTGAAAATGTACCTATCGTTGCTCTCTGAAAGCGAGGACAAAAAGAAAAAAGATTATATCCTCACTCAGGTACAAAACCTGATCAAAGAAGCCATTCAAACCGTACGCGAAATATCAAACGACCTGAGTCCTCATATACTCAACAACTATGGATGCATTGCAGCTATAAATTCATACATATCGCTCAAATCGGATTTTATCAACATCCATTTTCAGCATAATATCGAAAATAAAAGATTTGGGTCACACCTCGAAACTATTATATATCGCATCACCAAAGAACTTATCAATAACACCCTCAAGCATGCGGAAGCAAAAAATGTTGAACTGAAAATAATGGAAAATGGTAATATGCTTAGCTATTATTACCACGACGATGGAAAAGGATTTGAAATGAAAGATACTTTTGAAAATAAAAGTGGAAGCATCGGATTACTCAACATCGTTAGCCGGGTAAAAACCATTAATGGAAAATACCAGATAAAAACCGCTCCTTCGAAAGGTTTTACCTTTGAGTTGGAAATACCATTAAAAATTTAAGTGAAAATTTATTTATATTTGGACAAAATTAGCCTAAATTTAGGGGCGCTATATTTTCGGAAAAAATATTACTCATTCGGCACAGGGTGAATAATACAGATACGGCATAAGATATATCTTTCCGGTTATTCGAAAAAAATATAAGTTAATGATTACCTGTTGATTATAATAACCGCAAAGATCGCAAGAAATGACACAAAGAACGCAAAGGAAAAATGTAAGGATCATGATTGACCCGATGGAGGATTGGAAAGTATCGACAAATTTTTCCACTACTCGGGTGTCGAGGCCACCATTTACACGCGGCGAAGTCACAGACTTCGCCAAGCAAAGAGCCAATAAACGAACGTTTGTGTAGCCAAAAAGGAAGTCAGTAACTTATAAAATTACGTACGGATGAAACGAGCATGTTGATGCAGTAAACACAACAAACCGATGAAAATTGTAAGCAACATGCGAGTTCCATCCGGCCGAGTGGCTAATAAAAGAAGGTAAGTATAACCAAATGGAAGTCAGTAACTTATAAATTATTTTCGGATGAAAACTTTTCTTGCTATTCTCCTTTTTATGGCCCCTATGTTCCAGAAAAATGTTCAGGATCCTGAGGCCATGCAAATTCTTGAATCCTTCTCAAAAAAAGCGCGTAACGCCGAAAGCCTGAAGATTAATTTCACTTTCATCACCGAAAATCACCAGAACAATACTACCCAGCAAACAAAAGGTGAATTATGGATGAAAGGCGATAAATACAAGCTCGTTCTCGACAAAACCATCACCTACTATGATGGAAAAAATCTGTACACTTACATGCCTCAAGCCAAAGAAGTTACCATTTCCAAACCTACTGACAAGGACGATGATTTGTTTCTGAAAAATCCCTCAAAAATTTTTACGCTATATCAGCAGAATTTCAAATTCCGGTATCTGGGACAAACGACCTACAACCGGTACAGCTGTTATGAAGTTGACCTGTATCCTTTCGATATCAACAAGAAGTACAGCATCATAAAATTATTGATACAGGAGGATGAATACCGTCTGGTAGCAGCCAAAATGATTATGAAATCGGGGATTCATTATATTTTTTATGTCGACAAGTTTGACAACAGCGCCCGCCTTTCCGATAATGAATTTAGCTTTGATGTAAAATCATATAAGGATATCGAGGTGGTTGATCTGCGTAAATAAAAACTTAATTTTGTGAGCAAAAAACTTAAAACCGATGCTCAAGTCGCTTACCATACAAAACTATGCACTGATAGATTCGCTGCATATAGAACTGGGCGAAGGTTTTTCGACCATTACAGGCGAAACGGGAGCCGGTAAATCAATTTTACTGGGAGCCCTTTCGCTGTTGGTAGGTCAACGGGCCGACACCGATGCACTGCTCGATAAGAATCGCAAATGTATTGTTGAAGCTACCTTTGATATCAGTCCCTATCATCTCGAAACCTTTTTTGAGCAAAATGAGATTGACTATGCTCAGCTGTCGATCATTCGTCGTGAAATTCTGGAAACTGGACGTTCGAGAGCCTTTGTCAACGATACGCCGGTGAATCTTAGCGTATTGAAAGAACTGGGCGAAAAATTAATTGACATTCATTCCCAGCACCAGAATTCGTATCTTACCGAATGGGGATTTCAGCTAAAAGTACTGGATATCATTGCCGGTAATCAGGCGCTGCTTCAGCAGTATCGGGAATCCTTCCGTCGTTATCACGACCTAAAAAAAGAGTTGGCCGACCTTATTGCCCTATCGGAAAAAGGTCAACAGGAACTGGATTACCTGCAACACCAGTACAACGAACTGGATCAGGCTAAACTTAGGCAAGGCGAACAGCAGGAATTGGAAGAAGAAGTCAAGGTATTGAGCAATGCTGAAGAAATAAAGCAGTATGTCGGCTATGCCAGTGCCATTCTGAATGCCGAGGACCGTGGCACATTGATTCAACTCAAAGAAATATTACATTACCTGTCGCGCATCAAAACGCTATTTCCAAAAGTTGATCCCTTGCTGCAGCGAATCGATGCCCTGTACATCGAGGCCCGTGATATAACCGACGAGTTGGAACGATTGTACGAGTCCGTAGAGCTTGATCCGGAGAAACTGGAAACGACGCGTCTACGACTCGATTTCCTTTACACCCTTTGCCAGAAACATCGTGTTCAAAATGCTGATGATCTTATCGAACTTTACCGGCAGTTAGGCGAAAAGTTACAGAGCATTCAGTCATTTGGCGATTCCATTGAAAAAGTCCGCCGTCAGCTCGAAGAAGAGACGCAACGGCTTACCGGGATTGCAGAACAGTTGCGGTCCAACCGGCAAAAGATTGTTCCTGCATTTGAAGAAGAGATTATGCAGATTCTGCGTCAGTTAGGCATGCCTCATGCAGTATTTTCGGTTGCCTTTGAGCAGTTGCCCGAGTTTCACACTACCGGCCTCGACGCCGTGACCTATCTATTTTCGGCCAACCGACAAGTGCCGCCGCAGGATATTGCCAAAGTAGCATCGGGTGGGGAAATTTCGCGCGTCATGCTGGCCCTCAAATCGGTCATTGCCCGATCGCTGGCCATGCCTACCATCATCTTCGACGAAATTGACACCGGTGTATCGGGTGAGATCGCCGACAAAATGGGACAGATCATGAAAAGCATGGCAAATCATATGCAGGTCATCAGCATTACACATCTGCCCCAGGTAGCCGCCAAAGGTAAAAACCATTATCTGGTATATAAATCCGATACCGACAAAGGGGCGCACACACAAATTAAGGCACTATCAGCCGAAGAAAGAGTGATGGAAATAGCCAAAATGCTTAGCGGAAAAGAAATATCGGAAGCTGCAATCAACAATGCCCGTGTGCTATTACAGACTGAGTAAAATTTTCCACTTTTTTCTTTGTCGGGAAATTAAGAAGCACTATCTTTGCACACCGAAAAAATGATTTGGCTCCGTAGCTTAACTGAATAGAGCATCTGACTACGGATCAGAAGGTTGGGGGTTTGAGTCCCTCCGGAGTCACTGTAAAATAAGGGGTTTCGCATCCAACGAAACCCCTTATTTTTTGTTATCTTCCAAAATACCGGAATGAGTTACTACCCACTCCGGTAATTTCAGAAAAGTATTTCAGAACTTAAATTTAAGGCCACCAGCAATCCAGCGAGCGGGCATTTCGGCCCCCAGAAAATCGGAATACTTCATATCGAAAAGATTGTGTACAGAAAGATTGGCATAAAGATTATTCTTCAAGAATGGATAATCCAGCGAAGCATTCCACACTGCATACGATTTCTTTAGGTATCGGTCAATGGAGGCCACGTACTGCGATGATTTGCGAACACGGTAATTACCGGTAATATTGAACAAGGCCCGATATATCTGCAAGGACCAGGAAGCACTAACCAGATGCTTGCTGTGCAATAAATAATAAAGCGGTCGGGCGTTTGAGCTGATATCGATATCGGCATAGGAATATCCGGCAGAAATTTGCGACTGTATATCAGAGGTAAAGTGCCATTGATAGGTCAGCCGGGCATCCACCCCGAAGGTGTTTACCCTGCTATTGTTAAACGCACGCCAATAGGTAGTATCAGCTACCAGGTTGGTCAGATCGGTAATGGTAGAAGAATTGACGGCAATATAGTCGATCTGATTTTTTGTTTGCCGGTAATATAGGGTAGCCGAAAGCCTTAGCGACGGAAGAATTCGTATATCCGTTCCGCTTTCATAATTCCATGCCGACTCAGCCTTGAGCTGTGGATTCCCCAGTCGGTTGTTGGGGCTGACGTACGAAACAAAATTGTTGTAATACAGCTCGGTATAGTCAGGCACTCTGAGGGCTTTCCCAGCTGCCAGCCTAAGATTCACCTGCTTTGAAGCTGCATAGCTAATACTGGCCTGAGGCAATAGGTAAAATTTATTCCATTCGTCATAATCAGCACGAACAGAGGGATTAATAACCAGCTGAGGCAATGGCTTGTACGATACAAGCAAAAATACAGCTCCATGCCACAGATTGTGATTTCCCCTGTTGTTGCTTTCGATGGCACGCTGATTATACTCGGTTCCCATCAACACCGAAAACTGATCAGAAAAAGCTATCTGATGGGTCAAACGGGCTATGCCAAATGAGGTATTGTTTTTTGCCGTGCTTCGGCTATTGAAAACGAATTTATCGTCAGTAGACATGTAGCTGCCCGAAAGCACAGTTTTATGTATACCCGCACCATGCACCAGTTGTAAATGATGCCGGTTACGGACGACTGTTTCAAAAGCACTGTCGGCGCGAGAAGTACTATAGTACCATTGCGCATTAAAATCGCGAAAATCGTAACCGTAACGATAGGCTACGGAAAGGTTTTGCGAAAGCTGATAGGCCAAAGAACCCGAGTAGGTTTGATTGTTGAAATAATTCTTCCGGCCCGAAGACAAGGGATTACCATCGGACTTGTTGAATAGTGTCCCAGCACTAACGGCCAGCCTATCCCCCGCATAAAAAACACCGGGATCGGCCGAGATAAGATTATACTGGCCATACAAAATTTTTCCGGCAGCAGCAAATGATTTTCCCGTGGATTTGCGGGCAAAAGTTTTAGTAACAATGTTGATTACTCCGCCCATAGCATCAGGGCCAAACTCGGTAGATGCAGACCCATAAATTACTTCGATGCGTTCGATTTCGGAAGTTGCGATTGGGATGTTACTGTTGAAGTGACCTGTAACGGGGTCATTGATTTTGTGCCCGTCAATCAGTACGAGCATTTGACTAAAGTTAGCGCCACGAAGGCTAAAATCGGCCTGCGTGCCAAAAGCGCCACGCGACTGAGTTTCAATGTTTGGCAGATAACGCAATAGCTCATCCAGACTACTTACAGGTGCCATCTGCAGTTGGGCTGCTGTAATAATTTCTACCTGCCGACCCAGTTCGGCACTCTTTAGTTCAAGCAGCGACGCCTGCACCGTCACCTCGTCGATAGAAGTAACCTTACTCTGAGTGGTGTCGACCTCCTGTGCTTTTCCCTGCTTGGGGACTGTTACCAGCGAATAGGCCAACGCCAGTGTACAAATTTTGATAACACGGTGCATGCTATTAAACACCGCATAACTCTTGTTGGTCCATTGCCTGAAATGAACCACACGACGCGAAAATTTTAATTTTTGTCTCATAATAATTAATTTTTAAAATTTGACTGGGCGAAACTATGAAAAATATTTTTTTGTACAGCCAATCGTTAAATCCATAAAAGACTTTTTTGTCTTAAAATTATCTTCTAAATTTGTCCATTTAAACCAGAGCATATCATTTTATGACCAACCATCGTACCATATGGCAAAAACCATGGAGCTACAAAGAAAGTTTTACCATCGCTGCAGGGATTCTGTTTGTAGGCCTTTTACTCAATGAATTTACTCGGCTACATTTTCAATTGCCTCGGTGGCCATGGAATTTAATCTTAGGACTGCTGTATTTGCTGCTTTTGATAGTGGTAAAACTTTTTTTCGGTAAAAAATATCTGATACAATGGTTATCCTCACTACCCGCTGCTATAGGGGGCATACTACTCTTTCTTTTAGTGGTGCTGGCTATGGGTTTAATTCCTCAGCAGGAAGTACATGCAGCCGTGAACATGCCCTTCGACCTCAATACACTGAAAAACAGTTGGCTTTTCTTTCTGAGCCTAATGTATCTGCTTACCCTTCTGGGCTTAATCATCTTTCGCAGGATTTATCCTTTTACTGTAAGAAACATAGCATTTACCTTACAGCATGGTGGTTTGTGGATACTGGCATTTACTGCAGGTCTGGCCTCGGCCGATGTAGAACGTTACCAGATTCCGGTATATGAGAACCAAACCGTTGAACACGGATATACCCCACAGGGTCAGACCATTCAGTTTCCCTTTAAAATTCATTTAATCGATTTTTCCATTGATGAGTTTCCAGCCAAACTCGCAGTAGTAGATGCACGAACCAATGATATTGACCAGAGCGACCGCGACAACCTAAGTCTGATTACCGAAGGACTCACCGTAAACATTCAGCATTTTACGATTAGAGTCCTGAAATATTATCCTTCGGCCATTGAGCAAGGGGATACCACCTACATCCCTTCGAATGACTCGCTGAGTGGACAGGCAGCTTTTCTCGAAATTACCGACCGTCGTAATGGAAAAATTCACACCGGCTGGATCAGCAGTGGGAGTCCCTTATTCTCCGCTTCCTACATTCAGATTGACGACTATTATATTGCCATGACCATTCCGCAGCCCAAAAAATTCAGTTCAACAGTAAAAATTTTAGTTCCCGGCCATGATGACCGGATCTATCGCATTGCTGTAAACAAACCCATACGGATCGCTGGCTGGAAACTCTATCAGATAGGCTACGACGAAAATATGGGAAAATATTCAAAGCTGAGCGTACTGGAAGCGGTCAGAGATCCTTGGTTGCCAATGGTGTACGTTGGCATTATCTTGTTAATGCTGGGCACAAGCTATCTATTCTGGAAGGGTAATCAGGTAAACGCAAAAGGAGGTAACAATGAGCTGGCATGAATACACCTATATTGCTATTTTAACCATGGCTGCATTTGCAGCCGGGAGTATCCTCATTTTTATGCCTAAAAAGCAAAGATGGGGCGATGTTTTGATTTTGCTGGGTATCATCACCATGGCCATTTTTATTGTGTCGTTCTGGATATTTTTGACCCGTCCGCCCCTACGTACACTGGGCGAAACAAGGCTTTGGTACACCTTCTTTATATCTTTGGCCGGCTTTATTACCTATAAACGTTGGAAACAAAAATGGATAACAGCCTATAGCAATGGTTTTGCCATTTTATTCATATTGCTCAATTTGATCAATCCCGAAACACACGATAAAACACTCATGCCAGCATTGCAAAGTCCATTTTTCCCTCCCCATGTTATCGTATACCTACTGGGATATTCCATTTCCGGAGCATCGTCGCTGGTAGCCATCCGGGGGCTAATCCTTTACTTCCGAAAGGCAGAAGAGGGGAAAATAAAAAATTTGCTTCCTTTGGCCGACACCTTAGTGTATACTGGTTTTTCCTTTCTGACATTTGGGCTGCTACTGGGCGCTCTGTGGGCAAAAGAAGCATGGGGGCACTATTGGACGTGGGATCCCAAAGAAACATGGGCACTAATCACATGGCTGGCCTATCTACTCTATATTCACGTGCGCCAACATAAATCCGAAAATTATCGTCTGGCTTATCAGATACTTGCAGTAGCATTTATCCTGCTGTTGGTGGCATGGTTTGGAGTAAACTACCTGCCAGCCGCTCAAAGCAGTGTACACGTATATTCCAGACAATAAAATCAGGCATTGGAACAGTCTTCAATGTAGCGCCGTTTATTGTTCTTATGGTTTTACTAATCAAAAAAAAGTAACAATTACTTGCGGATAAAATAAAATACATAACGTTTGATTCTTTATTATGCAAAATACATTACATTTGTTGCCCAAAAGTGGAAAGATTTGTGTCTGATTGCAACCACGGTAAAAAATGCTAAAATGACAGCGATGCTGCATTTTTTTAACCACTGTAATCAAACCATTCACTCCTTTCCCTGTTTATTTTTATTGTTAATTTTCTAAAATTTGGAGTTATGGGATATTTATTCACTTCAGAATCCGTGTCGGAGGGACATCCCGACAAAGTAGCCGATCAGATTTCGGATGCTTTACTTGATGAATTTTTACGTTCAGATCCTAATTCGAAAGTAGCCTGCGAGACATTGTGTACCACTGGTTTGGTTGTACTCAGCGGCGAGGTCAAAACCGAAGCCTATGTTGATGTTCAGCAGGTGACGCGCAGGGTAATTGAACGCATAGGCTACAACAAGGGCGAATATATGTTTGAAAGTAATTCGTGCGGCATCATATCGAGCATACACGAGCAAAGTCCAGACATTCGCATGGGCGTAGTTCGGACTAACGAAGAAGAACAAGGGGCTGGTGACCAAGGCATGATGTTTGGCTATGCCACCAACGAAACAGAAAATTACATGCCTCTGCCCATAGAACTGGCACACAGGCTGTTGCGCGAACTATCGAAAATCCGTCGTGAGGGTAAAACAATGACCTATCTTCGTCCCGATGCCAAGTCGCAAGTGACAATTGAATACGATGACAACAACAAACCCTTGCGGGTACATACCATTGTAATATCAACCCAGCACGACGAATTTATTCGGCCTACCTCTGATCTGCCAGATGCCCGATACGAGGCTGAAAAAAAGATGCAGCAAGTAATTAAGGAAGATATTCAGAAAATACTCATACCCCGAGTAGTTAGCCAGTTATCCCCGCGTTTGCAGAAACTGTTCGACACCCAGTACATTCTCCACGTAAATCCTACGGGTAAATTTGTCATTGGCGGACCTCACGGCGACACTGGCTTAACTGGGCGCAAGATTATCGTCGACACTTACGGTGGCAAGGGTGCTCACGGTGGCGGAGCTTTCTCTGGTAAAGACTCTTCCAAAGTTGACCGTTCGGCAGCCTATGCAGCACGACATATTGCCAAAAACATGGTTGCCGCTGGAATAGCCGACGAGGTGCTGATTCAGCTTGCCTATGCCATTGGTATTGCCCAGCCGGTAAGCCTTTTTGTCAACACATACGGAACAGCCAAAGTCAAACTCTCTGATGCTCAGATTGCAGAAAAAATTGCCAAAATCTTTGACAACCGTCCCTATGCCATCGTCAAACGATTTGGACTGAAAAACCCTATTTTCCTCGAAACAGCTGCTTACGGCCATTTTGGAAGAGAATGCTTTGAAGAGGAAGTTGAAGTTTTCTACAAGGACAATGAAACCTATACCATCCAGGAAGACGGGCACGAGCGCATTTTTAAAAAGGTTAAGTTCTTTGGATGGGAAGAACTCAATTACGTTGATATTCTGAAAAAAGAATTTGGACTGTAAAATATTTACTCCGGCCGGATAAAAGCTGGCCGGTTTTTTTTTATTTCTACCATGATGATGCCCATTGCTATGGTTGATTTGCACAATCAATACCTAGCCATTAAAAGCGAGGTAGACGAGGCCATACAACGGGTAATCAATTCCAGTCAGTTTATCCGAGGGCCAGAGGTTGAAGCCTTTGAAAAAGAGTTGGGAGATTATCTTGGGATACCTTACATTGTTTCATGTGCCAACGGTACCGATGCCCTGATGATTGCCCTGCGTGCGCTGGAAATACAACCGGGCGATGAGGTAATAGTGCCAACCTTTACGTTTATTGCAACGGCCGAGGTAGTCACCCTTGTGGGGGCTACTCCTGTCTTCGCCGATATCGACCCCCATACCTTTAATATCGATACCCGCCAATTGGAATCCCTTATCACCCCACGTACACGCGCTATCATCCCTGTACATCTGTTTGGTATGCCGGCTAACATGGATTTTATCATGCAGATAGCAGACAAATACCATCTTTATGTTATCGAGGATGTGGCACAGGCTCTGGGAGCATCCTGCCTGTACAAAGGCCAACTTCAAAAAGTTGGCACGATTGGCCACATAGCTGCCACCTCTTTTTTCCCTTCAAAAAATTTAGGATGCTTTGGCGACGGAGGAGCTATTTTTACCCGCGATGAAAATCTTGCCCGGAAAGCACGTATTATTTCCAATCATGGTGCAGAAAACAAATACTACCATCTGATTCAGGGAGTAAATTCTCGTCTCGATGCGCTGCAGGCAGCAATTCTGAGAGTAAAATTACGACATCTCGACGATTACATAGACAAACGCCGTAAAGCTGCGATCCAATACCATTCTCTATTATCGCAGATGAATACCGTTGTACTTCCTGAGTTGTCGCCGTTTCATTCTTTCAATCAGTATACCCTGAAAATAGAGAACGGGCAACGCGATCAACTGCAAAATTACCTTCGTGAACATAAGATTCCAACAGCAATATACTACCCCCTTCCGCTCCACCTGCAACCAGCATTTTCGTACCTCAGCTACTCCATGAATGCTTTCCCTGTAGCCGAAACCATTTCTCGACAGGTAATTTCTCTTCCTATGCACACCGAACTGGATGAAACCCAGATCACATATATCGCCGAAAAAATCAAAGCCTTTTTTAGCAGATAATTACCGCAGCAGGAATAAAAATGACAATCAGCAGAGAGAGATTTCCGCAGAATTAAGCCCAGTCAAAGTTTATCAAACAGCTATCCGCCATAACTTTAAAAAGAAAGGAGAGGCGAACCTCTCCTTTCGCAATGGAATCATGAAGAAATCTTAATAGCCCGGATTTTGTTTCAGGTTGGGGTCAACCTGCAGCTGGTTAAGCGGGAAGGGCCACAAGCCTTTTCGGTCAACCCTGAAATTAGGTATTTCGTCGGCAGCCATATTCCAGCGGATCAAATCCCAGTAACGTACCGACTCAAGAGCGAGCTCCATCTGTTTTTCCTTGATAATATCCTTCCAGAGCTGTTCGCCAGAAGAATTTTTAGCAGGCAGATGCACGCGTGCACGGATTTGGTTCATGTAGTCGCGTGCCTTAGCTTCATTGCCCAGTTTGTATTCAACTTCGGCAAGGAGCAACAACACTTCGGCATAACGCATAATAATCTCGTTCTGAGCATACATGAATACATTAGTAGGATGTTCATCCTGCCGATACTTACCATTCCAATAGCCTGTGCCATCATAAGGGTCGGAGTAAGAAGCACCAGCAGTCTTTAAGGATTTATGAAGTTTACCCTCGGTTTCCCATGCTTTTACTGCATCGGGCCAATCTTCGGCTACTACAGTAGCATCAAGACGAATGGAATCGCTTTCACTGATGAAAACATCGACCAGTTTTTTGGTGGGACGGCAGAAACCCCATCCGCCATCAAGACCAGGATAACCGTTCAGGTCGCGAATACCCATCAGTTGCATGTCAAGGTTGCCAGGAGGAACACCAACCCATCCCCAACCAAAAGCATCGGTATAATATGCCTCAAAAATGTTTTCGGGGTTACCATCCTTCATCTCATTGGTGCTTGACCACAAACTACGGAAATCGCTGACCAGCTGATATTCGCCAGAATTAACCACTGCATCGAGCTGTTCTTTAGCTTCGGCCCACTTGTTTTTACCCAACAGAGTAGAATGATAAACATATACTTTACCCAGTAATGCCCGTGCTGTATTTTTGGTAGCGCGGGTAATCAGTTTATCATCATCCGTTAGTTGGGCTTTGCTTGCCGGCAGATCTTTAATAGCATCAATCAGATCCTTTTCTATCTGGTTAAAAACAGTATCCCGAGGTACCTGAGGAAGATCTCCGGGAGCCGTCGATGAAAGCGGTAAAGGAATATCACCATATAAATTTACCAGATAAAAATAATAGAAAGCTCTCAGAAATTTAGCCTCAGCCCTGCAACGCAAGATGGTATCCTTGTTTCTTTCGGGATATGAATCAAGAAACTTGTTGCATTTGGCAATACCGCCATAGAAACGTGAGAAGAGAGCAATAGTACCCTGGTTATTGGGATCGAGGGTAAATTTCTCTGCTGCTTCATACTCGGGACGGTCGCCGGCGGCGGCTCCACCAGAAACAGCATCGTCCGATGCCACATTAAGAGTAACATAGGTAGAATAGCCCCATGCATTGTTATAGCACATATTCACATAGCTATACAATCCAATGGCTTCGCCATTAACCATCGAGTAATCCAGTGGTGCATTGGGATCGGGATCCCCCACATACCTGCCCAGTGCAGGTACATCCAGAATGTCTTCCGAGCACGAACCTAATATAAGCATGCCCGAAATCAAAGCTATGAGCGAAAATTTATATTTTTTCATATACACTGCTTTTTAAATGATTAAAAAGATAAATTCATACCGACGGTAAAGGTTTTGGCTGCAGGATACATCCCACGGTCAACCCCGTAAGAATTCACATCCCCAGTTATACCAATTTCAGGGTCTGATCCCTTATACTTTGTAATAGTGACAAGATTGGTAGCCCCAACATAAATGCGCAATTTACTGATCTGAAAACGCTGGGAAATGCTGGCAGGCAAGGTATAGCCCAGTTGAACATTCTTCAGTCTCAGAAAACTACCATCTTCAAAGAAGAAACTATTAAATCCTATTTGCGTGCTACCGTTAGTTGCATCCTGATATCTTGCACGGAACCAATCGTTGGTATGGTTGGAAGGTGTCCAACGTTCGGTATAAAAATATTCCGGTCGGTTAAGATGCAGGAAGTCGTTTCGCAGAATGTTATTGTAAATCTCCTTATCCAATTCGGCATACCAGAACATACTGAAATCGAAACCCTTATAAGCACAGTCAAAATTCAAGCCCAACAGGAAGGTAGGCATCGGTTTGCCTAACTTGGTAAAATCATTGGCATCGATCTTACCATCGGGCAGTGTTGGTTTTCCTGTTTTAGGATCAAGTCTTCCTCCTACATCAGCAATTTTAACATCGCCCGGTACAGCATCAGGTTGAATAAGGGTTTTCTTACCCGTTTCGGGATCGGTATAAGTATAATTCCGTATTTCTTCCCAGTTCTGGAAAACACCTAATGCTTTATAACCGCGGAAATACCAAACTGGCTGACCTACCTCAAAAGCTGTTTCTTCGGCCGGTGCGCCATGAGCTGAGTAACCTCCTAATTTAGCCGCATTAAACTCTTTCACTTCATTGGTTTGGTATGTTCCACTAAACTTTACTGTATATTTAATCTCTGATTCGCGCTGAGCATAGGTAAGTTCCATTTCTATCCCGTTATTATCAATTCTTCCGACATTGTAGTAGGGAACCTCGTCGGTCCACACTGCTTTAATGGGTTTGGCCAGAAGGTCCTTGGTCCGCTTAGAATATACGTCTACGCTCAAGGTCAGACTATTTCTAAATAATCCCAGATCAAAACCTCCATCGATCTGTTCGGAAGTTTCCCAGTGCAGATTCGGATTTTTTACAACCCCGGTAATAATTGTTTTAGTTCCGCCCAGTATCGAAGCTGTTTTGGTCGAGATCCACTGCCATGGGGCTGCACTTGCATGACTACCATTGCGACCCCAGCTACCACGAATCTTTAACTGTGAAATGGCAGGTACATTGAAGAATTTTTCGTTATGCACATTCCAACCGGCAGAGAAAGAGGGGAAATAACCAAATCTGTTTTCAGGAGAAAACTTTGACACTCCATCCCTACGCAGCGTGGCATTAAACATATAGCGCTCATTATAGTTGTAGGTAAGTCGGCCAAAATAACCCATTTGGGTCAAGATGTCTTTAAATCCGCCATTGGTACGATTATAAACGTATACCGAGTCGGATGACTCAGGAACAGCATCGAGAAATGCCCAATCTGCATTAGGTTCCTGTAGGTTGATTCGCTGCCCCCAAACGCTATATCCCAGGTACTTCTGTACAGACTGACCTGCCATAATTCCAATCTCGTGCCCATTGAAATTCTTTTCAAAGCTTACAACATTATCGATCTGATAATTGAAGTAACGAGCCATTCCTTTGTAAACATAGCTATGTTCACGGAAACGGGTACTGTTGACATTATATTTATCGCCCCAGTTATCATTGGTTACATAAGAAATCTCAGCGCTATAGCTGGTTCGGTAACTTAAGAAGTCAACGGGCTTGATTTCGGCATATACTGCTCCAAGAGCCCGTTCGGTTGTTGCCTTGTCATTTTCGGACAATTTTATCTTAGCCAGAGGGTTGAAGCGTTCATTTACCGGCATGGCAGAATTAGAATACCACTTACCATCATCGGTTTTTATCAGCCCATTCAGATATTCCTGTCGTTTGGCAGCTGTAGTAGGATACTGTCCAACTCTTCTCAGATAATTCCAAATTTCAGAGGTATCATTCCATACCACAGGCATTGTAGGATCCTGCGACATGGCTGCACTGATTACACCGTCATACAGGTCATTCACAGGAATGTTGCGTTGTTCGGAATGAGCAACGTTAACGTTGGCCCCCAGCTTCATCCATTTGTTGGCTTGGACATCACCATTCAATTTAAAGGTATAGCGACTAAAATTGTTACGTTCCAGCCCCACTACACCATCCTGTGTAAAATAGGATGCAGAGAGGTACAAATTTGCAGCTTCATTACCTGTCTGTGCAGAGACTGTGTGGCTCTGCATAGGGGCTGTGCTGAAGATAGCATCCATCCAGTCGGTACCGCTATAGGTAGTATCAATGTATTTGCGAAAAGCATAACCGGCCTCGAGAGTTTTGGGAGCCCAGAAAAATTGGGATTTATACTGTTCAAATGACAACGGCACATTTTTGTTCAATGCCCAGTTACTATATTGAGTGTTGGTTATCGTACCGTTGGACAGGGCCTCATCAGCTTTTTGCTTCATGTATGTATACAAAGAAGCCGGATCCTGGTACAATACAGCTAAACTATCATCGGCCGAGCTCCATAGGGGGACATTTGCCGCATTCATCTGAGTAGCAATACCCCTTAATTTAGTAAGTCCACCGGCCAGATTACCATACATTCTGTCATAGGCATAGGCCTCGGAAAAATACTCTCGATACTGATCTGCACTCATAGAATGAACATAGTCGGCCTGTTGCCAGCCATAATAACCGTCGTAGGTAACATTAACCTTGCCCTTGCTACTTTTTCCGGACTTGGTAGTAACAATAATAACCCCATTGGCACCTTCGGAACCATAAATAGCCGCCGATGCAGCATCCTTAAGGACTTCAACCGATTCGATATCATTGGGGTTGATTTCATTAAAGACATACTTCGTAGTCTTCATTCCGTCGATAATGAACAAGGGGTCAGCATTTCCGTTAGAGGAAACACCACGGATACGAACCGTAATCCCTGCACCTGGGTTTCCCGATGTTTTGTTAAACACAACACCAGCAGTTTTTCCCTGAAGTGACTGTTCAAGTCGGGAGGAGGGTTGCGCAACTAACTCATCGCTTTTAATCTTTGAAATTGACCCCGTAACCAGACTCTTTTTCTGAACACCGTAACCAATAACGACCACTTCACTCATTTCGGTCACCTCGGGAGCCATAGATACATCAATTACATTGCTTTCGCCCACGGCAATCTCCTGTGTAGTATAACCTACATACGAAAAAACCAGCGTAGAACCGGTAGCTGCAGTAATGGAATACGTACCATTAACGTCAGTCACAACAGCCTTATCGGTTCCTTTGATCTTGACCGTGGCGCCAGGAAGAGGCGCACCCGTTTCGTCCACAACTTTCCCCGTAATTGGCTTTTCCTGCGCAAAGGCAGCTGCCATTCCCAACAGGAAAGTGGCAAGAAGGAATACTTTTTTTACCATACGTTTGTTGTTTAATAGTTAATTAGTTAATAGTTAATAGTTTTTTAAATGTAAACTACTACCCAAAAGTAGAAGCAAACAATTACATTCCTATTATTTAAATATACGTAAAATTTACGACACTCGTACGATTTATGTACTACATTTTTTTATTTATCTGATTTTATGAATTTTATTAATTGTCATTTTTACAATTAAAATTAGCCTCGGTAAAATATTTGGTTAAATTTTCTTTGTTTAAGTGCATATTTGAAGTAATTTAGCCCAATAATAACTGTCTGCTGCATCAGGATGAAGCAGCGGAGATCTATTAAAACTTGGCTTTCATGAAAGTAATACTTATAGGACCAGCTTATCCGTTGCGAGGCGGGATAGCAAATTTCAACGAATCATTGGCTATTGCCTTTATCAAGAATTCCATAGAAACTACTATAGTATCGTATTATTACCAATACCCCCGGTTTTTATTCCCCGGTGAATCGCAAACGGTAGAGGGAAAGCCCACCTATTTATTAAAAATCAAACCCTTGATCAGCAGTATAAACCCATGGTCGTGGTTTAAGACAGCTCGTTATCTTTCGCAAGAATCGCCCGACATGGTAATTGTTCAATTCTGGTTGCCCTATATGGCACCTGCACTGGGGTCAATATTGAGATTATTCAGGGGGCGCAACACCAAAGTCATCGGTGTAATGCACAATGTTTTTCCCCATGAAAAACGTCTTGCTGACAAAATACTAACCCGCTACTTTATTAGTGCCTGTCAGGGTTTTGTGTGCTTGTCGAAATCTGTTCTGCTACAATTGGAGCATTTAACTTCGAACCCCAATAAAATATTTGTTCCCCACCCCATTTATGATATTTTTGGCGACAAAGTTTCCAAAGCAGAGGCCCGGAAATATCTCGGACTATCACCATCGGACAAAGTTTTGCTCTTTTTCGGCATAATCCGCAAATACAAAGGGTTGGAATTGCTTTTACGGGCATTAGCCACCGACAGACTGAAAAACCTCGGCATTAAATTAATTGTAGCCGGTGAGTTTTATGAGGATAAACGCCATTATTTTCAACTCGTCGAACAATTAGGCATCAGCCAGCAGGTGATCTTCACCGATAGGTTTATCCCCAACGACGAGGTTAAATATTATTTTTGCGCAGCCGACATGGTAGTTCAACCCTATCTTTCGGCTACACAAAGCGGGGTAACACAGGTAGCCTACAACTTTGAACGTCCCATGCTGGTGACCAATGTAGGGGGGTTGTCGGAAATAGTCTTCGACAAACGCACCGGTTACGTTACCGAAGTTAATCCCGATGCTATAGCACTGGCTATCGAAGATTTCTATGTCAACAATCGTGAAGAAGAAATGTCGGCCAATGTCCTTGCCGAACAATACCGTTTTTCATGGCATGCCATGGTAGATTCATTGCTGCAACTGGGCGACTCAATCAAAAAATAGAAGGAAAAAAATCGTCAGCAATTACTTATTACTTACTCTCCTTAAATCCAAACATAATAGCTACACATCCACTCTGCACATTTTCTACATTTGTGGTGGAAGTAAGCACTTTAACCACAATCTTCAACTGTTGGCTTGAGGAAAGCTTGAAATCCCATGTGGTGGCGTAATTGTGATCTTTGTTGGAATATAGTACATTATTATTAGCATCGACCACTTTAAACTCAATTTTAGGCAGTTGTTCAGAACCACAAACAGCAATACGATACTCGGTATCGGAATAGAAGGTTTTGTATAGTTCAGCTTCTTCGCCCTCGGTAAGAACAGCCGCATGAAAATTGCCATCGTGTATGTATGGATCGAGTGCCGCCTTACATATTTTTTTGGCAAATCCCTTACACTGGGCACTGGCCTCGAACGCACCCAACGTAATCATGAAAAGCAACACAACGGATAATATTTTTTTCATAGGATGCTTAATTTTATAGTACAATTTCGTTTAACATTACATTATAAAATTACTCCGGATCGACCGTATTTTATCGGTTAGTTCTTTAAAAACCTCAGGTGTGACTATCTGCTTCGATGTCGACTTAAGTGTTGTAACATTAGTCGACTTATCGGTCACTGCCTCAATTTTCGATGTTTTTATTTCAATTTTATCAAAAATCTTCTTGAGTTCAATCATTTCAACATATACGGAAGCAACGTCGGGATTGTTTTTATTTTCTTCAAGAAGTTTAAGCACAATATCGAGAGAAAGCTTTTGGTCAACGACACGTTCGACCAGCTTATTGTCCTTAAGATTATTGGGGTCGATCAGGGATGTACCGATATACAATCCTTCAATCCATCCACCCACCAAGACAATAGAGGCGATAGCAGTACGATCGTTTTCCTTAAGAAAACTACTTGTTGCCATAAAGGTTTCGGAGATGATGTCCATGATTACATCCCGGTTATTGACATTTTCTTCGAGCCGTTGAATGGTTTTATTGTCGATAGCGTCGAGAATACCAAGACCATTGGCCAATTTTTTGGCTGCCTGCATATAATTAATGGCAGTCTGGGTTTGATCAAACAAACTGGCAAAACTTAAATCGGTTGTGTAAATTCCCAGATTGAGTGCCATGCTCTTACTGGTAGTATAGTTGGATAGATTGCTCAGAGGATTGAGTAGTTTCTCGTTGTAGGTAGCCCCAGCCGTTTTAATTAACATGGCGGTTTCCAAAGGCGATGGAAGTGAATAAAATATTTTTTTGGCCTGATTGATATTCTCCATTATTTCGGTATCAACATCCACCTGTACCTCCTGTGGTTTCTTATTGTTGCAAGAATTGCAACTACTAAAAACCAAAACAACAGTCAGAACGATTATGCCAATAAATTTTATGCTTCTCATTGTCAGGTATTATTTATATTTCTTTTAATTAAAACCCTTTGTTTCTTACAAAAATAAAAGTTAGTTCTAAAATTTAAATAAGTTGTCCAAATATACAATTTATTCTGATAAGACTTATAACACTTTATCTGTTTTTTTTATCCCAATCAATTTTTTCCTTACCAGACAATGTATCCCAAAAGAATACTATTCAATGTTTTTTCGCACCTGTTCAAAAAAATCATGAATGGCCGGAGTATTTTTCTGTTGGATGAGCTGATACAATTGCTCAAGAATCTTTTTCATGGCCTCGACCTGTTCGGCCGAATAGGGGCTGCAAAGAACTTCAGAAAGTAAATAATTATTTTCCGACATCAGTCCTTTGGCAATCTGCATATGTTTCTGAAACGTAGTACCAGGGGCTTTTTGTTTTTTAATACTGGCACCAAACAATAGAGTAGTAACAAATGGAATGGTAAGCGAGTAGGCAATGGTACGATCATGTTCATCGAACGAATATTCAAAAATATTCAGGTGCAGCGATTGGTAGAAATCTCTGAAAAATTGTTTTCCTTCCTCATCCCCCTCGGTAATGATTATCGCATTTTGCCGGGCCAATTCCTTGATGTTGGCAAATGTAGGTCCAAACATTGGATGGGTAGATACAAACCTGCGACCCACCTTTTTATAATAGGTATACAAACCATTCTTTACGCTGGCAATGTCGGATAAAATACAGTCGTCAGGCAAGTATGGCAACAGCTCTTCAAAAGCCTCAAAAGTATACTGTAAACTTACAGCATTGATCACCAGCTGTGGGGCAAATTCCTTCACTTCATGCAAAGAGGTAAAGCGATGACAATTGAACAGGAATTTAAGACGCTGCTTATTTTTATCAATTACTGCAATTTCATGATCCAGACACAAGGCGTCTACCAACCATGCACCCATATTGCCTACCCCTACGATTAATATCTTCATTCGAATATAATTTTATTAGATACTAAAATAATATATAAGTTATACAGAATTATTTTTTAAACTTCACGTCCGGCAGGAACCTTCGACTCGTTTTATTTTTGCGTGCTAATGCTTAATCATGTTCGTTTTGCATATTTTCCAAAAATGGGACAATTATATCCTCATGATTATCAAATCCCATCCTATTGTCGTTGGCAAAAATTGAAACAAAAGTAAATATATTTTTGGCATCTGAAACGAGTCCCATTGCTCGCTAATGTCGGAGACTTCGCTATATAAATGGCAGTCCCCTTGCTTTCTCTATTGTTGCCTATTTAATTACCTACCGACCGGCCTAACTCAGAAATTCCGGTAGAAAACCTTCGTTTAGCTACATATCTACCCTCTACGCGCTATCGACTCTCCTTTTTTTAGTAATTGGCAAATATTTTAACCCGCTTATTTTATTTAACTCTGGTGGTAAAGGTACTTAATTTTATCATTACAGAGGGGCTTCTGTGGCATCCTGTTTATGCCCTTAGCTTTAGCTTAATCTTTATCAGGATCATATTTTACCCCCCACTTCAACTTGCTCTGAATTTACAATCATCCATTAGCCCGCTAAAACTCACACGCTTGTCGCATTCGTTGTTGTATCCAACTTAGCTGCTCTCTACATTGACTTGTTGTATTTACCGTTGAACTCTTTATATTCATTTGGAATATTGTTATACCAAAATTAAGGGGTGTATGATAGAATGTAATGCGTTTTGATTATTAAAAAATAAAAATATAGGCAATACACATAAATAATTTATTTTTATCAAAAATTATCTTTTTATTATGACATATATTCATATTAATAGATGTTTTTCAAACGAAATGATATTTTTTTATAAAAAAATCATAAAATTTCATATAAAATTATTTCAATAAAAAAAATATTTTTATTTTTGCAAAGTAAAAATATTAAATAACATATTTTTTAAACGAATGGATATGGAAACACTAAGACAAAAAGCATTAGGCCAGGTGCTTTCGCGTAAGCCACTGGTACCTACGCCACCTGCAGCCAAAACATCTGAGTATTTTGGAATGTATGTATTTGATAAGCCTAAGATGATGAAATATTTATCGAAAGAGGCTTATCAGGCAGTTGAATTAGCCATTGAGAAAGGAGTTCGCATTGAACGCAGAATGGCCGACCAAATTGCAGCCGGAATGAAAGCATGGGCTTTGGAAATGGGTGCTACCCATTATACCCACTGGTTTCACCCTCTGACCGAAGGCACAGCCGAAAAACATGATGCTTTCATGACACCTGCCGGCAACGGGGAAGTGATTGAGGAATTTACCGGGAAACTTTTAGTACAACAGGAACCGGATGCATCGAGCTTTCCCAGTGGAGGCATTCGAAGCACCTTTGAAGCAAGAGGGTACACCGCATGGGATCCATCCTCTCCCGCTTTCATCCTCGATCGTACCCTGTGTATTCCAACTATATTTATATCCTATACTGGCGAAATGCTTGACAACAAGGCTCCCCTGCTCAAAGCACTTCATGCCGTTGACCAGGCTGCAACCGCTGTATGTCAATATTTCGACAAAAATGTTCAACGAGTATATTCCTATCTGGGGTGGGAACAGGAATATTTCCTTGTAGACGAAGCGCTTTACTGGGCTCGTCCCGACCTGGTTCTTACCGAGCGAACGCTAATGGGACATGAATCGGCCAAGAACCAGCAGCTGGAGGACCAATACTTTGGATCAATACCCGAACGGGTAAAAGCTTTTATGGCCGATCTCGAATACGAAGCTTGGAAACTGGGCATCCCGGCCAAAACCCGTCACAATGAGGTTGCTCCCAACCAGTTTGAAGTGGCCCCGGTACACGAAGAATGTAATTTAGCAGTTGACCACAACCTGCTGATGATGGAACTGATGCGTCGAACTGCCCGCAAGCATAATTTCCGGGTTCTGTTACACGAAAAACCATTCAAAGGTATAAATGGTTCGGGCAAACATAACAACTGGTCACTGGGAACTGATACAGGAGTAAATCTACTTTCGCCGACCAAAACCCCCAAGGGTAATCTGCAATTTTTGACCTTCTTGGTTAATGTTTTGAAAGCAGTGCACAGTAACGATGATCTATTGAAAGCCTCAATTGTGTCGGCCGGCAACGCACATCGGCTTGGTGCAAATGAAGCTCCCCCTGCAATCATTTCAGTATTCCTGGGCAATCAGGTAAGCCGGATGCTCGACGAGATTGAAGAAAAAGTAACGGGAGCCAAAATGACGGCTGAAGAAAAAACCGCATTAAAACTCGACATCGGTCGTATTCCCGAAATTCTGCTCGACAACACCGATCGCAACCGTACATCGCCTTTTGCCTTCACCGGTAACCGGTTTGAATATCGTGCCGTAGGTTCCTCGGCCAACTGTGCTTCGGCCATGACAGTGCTCAATGCAGCCGTTGCCCAGCAACTGACTATCTTTAAAAAAGATGTCGATACCCTGATTAAGAAAGGGGTCAAAAAAGATGAAGCTATACTTCAGGTACTGGCCCGATATATCAAGGAATCGAAACCCATCCGCTTTGAAGGCAACAATTACAGCGAAGAGTGGAAAAAAGAAGCAAAAAAACGTGGCCTGAATGTAGATGGTACCGTGCACATCCTCAACCGCCTATGGACCTCCCCCAAAGCTATTAAACTTTTCGAGGATACCAAAGTATTTAACCACAAGGAACTGGAAGCACGTGCCGAAATACGTCAAGATATTTATGTAAAGAAAATTCAAATTGAGTCAAGAGTTCTTGGCGATCTGGCTATGAATCATATCGTTCCGGTGGCAATTGACTACCAGACCTCATTGCTCGAGAATATCAAAGCCATGAAAGAAATTTTCAGCGAAAAAGAATTTCAGGAACTGGCAAGTGGACGCATTGAGCTGGCAAAAGAAATAAATCATCATATTTCAACCATCAAAGCCAAAGTCAACGAAATGATTGAAGCCAGAAAAGTAGCCAATAAACTCGAAGATATCAACGACCGGGCTAAATCTTATCACGAAAATGTAGAACCCTTCTTTGAAGAAATTCGCTACCACATCGATAAGCTTGAACTCATCGTTGATAATGCAAAATGGCCATTACCCAAATATCGCGAATTACTGTTCATTCGGTAATTGTGCTAAAAATAAAAAAGCCTGCTGTACAGCAGGCTTTTTTATTTTGGATACTTCACTACATTTCATTACAGATCCAAAATTTTTCAACAAATCCGGATACCCATAATCGAAATATCATCAATCTGCTCCATCTCATTCTGCCATATCAAGAACTGTTCGGTAAGAAAATATTTCTGAGCCTTAACAGGTAATCGGGACGATTCAACAAGAATCTGCTCAAAACGTGCTCGTCCAAGCTTTTTCATAGTATTTCCGCCAAACTGGTCACTATAACCATCAGACGATAGATATAGAGTATCACCTATTTGGAGATACATGGAAACTACCGAAAAAAGATGGTCTTCCTGAAAAGCAAATCCAATAGGCATTTTATCGGGCGGCAAATAGAAAATCTGATCTTTCCGACATACGATAAGGGGTATATTGGCTCCGGCATATTCTATTTTCTTGTCGGCTGGGAAATAAACCAACATGGCGATATCCATTCCGTCCTTACTCTCGGATTTTTCGTGCTGATGCAAACTGGTTTTTACCTTGCTTCGTAATTGTTCGAGAATTTCATTAGCATGAATGGCGGGATTTCGACTGACTATTTCGTTGAGATAGGCAAAACCCAGCATACTCATAAAGGCTCCCGGCACACCATGGCCGGTACAGTCGGCCAATGCAATATAGATCCGATCACTTGCACCGAAAACCCAGTAAAAATCACCACTTACCACCTCCTTAGGTAGGTAAAGCACAAACGATTCAGGGAGCAAGCTCTGCAGCAGGGTTTCAGGAGGCAAAAGTGCCGACTGTATTTTGCTGGCATAATTGATACTATCGGTTATATTCTTTTTCTGCACCTCGAGTATCGTGTACGCCCTGCGTTTCTGCACATACTCAATGATACCAAAGACAAAAAATACCAGAACTATCAACGTCGCTACAACCAGAATACGGTTGAGCATCTTCTGATGTCGGATGGTAGCCAGTTGCTGCTGCAAAAGCAGGTCCTTTTTTTCACTCTCATATTTTAACTGAAGTTCAGCTACTTTTTCAGCTACCGATGCATCATACAACGAATCCTTAATCTGACCAGCCCTATCGAGATACTCATAAGCCTGTCGGTAATCTTTCAGTTCCTTCGAAATCTCGGATAGGGTAATATATGCATCCTTGATATCCTCTTTGGATCCGATGGACTTTGCAAGGTTGAGCGCCCGAAGAGCCAGTTCCTTCGCCTTAGCATAATCATGTAGCGTTGCATAGGTAGCAGCTATTTTTATCAGCGATTTGGTACTCCCTGCCTCATCGTGCAGAAGGGTATCAAGAACATACGATTGTTTATAATAATAAAGAGCCGAATCGTAACGTCTGTCTTCGAAATATATCTCCCCGATGTTGAACAAGGGCAGCGACATTAAACGTATGGCATCCCTTTTCCGGTATATTTCCAGCGCCCGTTTAAAACTTGCAACAGCCTCCCGTTTGTATCCCTGACAATAATGCACTATACCAATGTTGTTCCACAAAAGAGCCATGCCATTACTATCGTTCAATGCCTGCCGTATATTCAAGGCTTTCTCGTAATACTGCAGCGCAAATGGATAATTTTTCTGGTAATAAAATACCAGTCCCAGATTGAGCAAAACTTTGGACATTTGAAAAGAATCCCTGTGCTGGTCAAAAACTCTGAGGGCCTTACTCAGGTAACGGGCGGCCTCGGAATAGTATCCACGGTCAACCAGCACGGCTCCCAGATCGTTATATGCCTTACCCAACAGCTTACCCCCTGATTTACTCTCAAGCAATGCAATAGCCGATTGGATTTTTTCGGCAGCCTGCTGATAATTGCCCCGTTTCTTGTAGAAATGCCCCTCGAGCAAGTACGCCTGTGCCATAGCATCGGCATTATGGTAACGATCGGCAAGTTGATATAGGGACTGAACATAATGAAAACATTTAGCCGAATCCTTATCCTGGTAACGACCAGCCAGGGCTGCCAGAGCCTCCGTCCTTTCTTCGATGGTTCCACGAACAGCCTTTTGCTCAAGACTATCCAACGAAGTTCCATAAAGTACTTCCGCCCCGAAAACAGCAAAAAAAACAATTCCCCCTAACTTTCTCATTCAATTATTTTTTTGTCGTACAAACTGTTGACCAGCCTCGACCTCCCGCAAAAGTTTCCATTTTTTTGTCACCAGACTATTTATTTCCATTCAATTATTTTTTTGGAGAATTTTTGAAAAAATATGCTGTATTACAAACTTAAACGAAATTTTTCAATTCTGCATAAAATATGAAAAAACGGTCAAACGATCAAAATCCGCAAGCCGTTCAAAACAAGCATAATAATTTTGATTAAAAAAATATAGAATATTAAATTACTCTTATCAAAATGAACTCCGCTTGCGGAAAGTTACCCATGAGATAGAAATTAGAAAAATTAAAACGGTTTTGGGTATGTCGTAAAATTCGATTAGGTTTGCAGGGAGTTGACAGGGTATGGAAAATTTTATTGTATCGGCACGAAAATATCGTCCTACTACTTTTGACAGCGTGGTAGGACAAGGGTCTATCACGGCCACGTTGAAGAATGCCATTAAAAACAATCACCTTGCACAGGCATACCTTTTTTGTGGGCCACGCGGGGTAGGAAAGACCACCTGTGCTCGTATTTTTGCCAAAACCATCAATTGTCAGTCGCTCACGCCCAATATAGAACCCTGCAATCAGTGCGAGAGTTGTATTTCCTTTAATGAATCTCGGTCTTATAATGTTCACGAGCTCGATGCTGCCTCCAACAACTCGGTAGACGATATTCGTCAACTCATTGACAAGGTACGGATTCCACCCCCCATTGGCCGTTACAGCGTATACGTTATCGACGAGGTACACATGCTTTCGCAAGCTGCTTTCAATGCTTTTCTCAAAACACTTGAAGAACCACCTCGTCATGCAATTTTTATTCTGGCAACCACCGAAAAACACAAAATTCTGCCTACCATCCTTTCCCGTTGTCAGATTTATGATTTCAACCGTATTCAAATCAACGATATTGTTCAATATCTTGCCAAAATTTCAAAAAACGAGGGTAACGAATACGATCTCGACGGTCTCAATATCATTGCCCAGAAAGCCGACGGCGCTCTTCGCGACGCTCTTTCGATCTACGACCAGATTGTTAGCTTTTCAAATGGTAAGGTTACCTACGAAAATGTAATTCAAAGCCTGAATGTACTGGATTACGAATACTATTTCCGCCTTACCGATGCCTTTTTGAAAGAAAACATTCAGGAGGCGCTGCTGATCCTTGATGAAGTTCTTTCCAAAGGATTCAACATCCCCAGTTTTATTGAAGGATTAAGCACACATTTTCGCGACCTGTTGGTAGCCAAAGACAAAGCCACCATAAGGTTACTTGAGGTAGGCGAAAATATTCGCAATAAATACCTGAACCAGACCGCAGAATGTCCGGTTGATTTTCTTTACGATGGTCTGGAAATTCTCTCCGATTGTGAAATACATTTAAAAGAAAGAAGGAATCAACGACTATTTCTGGAAATAACCTTTACAAAACTTTGCCGGTTACCGGGTAAAAAAAAAACTTCACAACTCATAGCTGAACCTGCTGTTGAGGCCTCGGTGCCACAAAAACCGCAGCCCGAAAGCAAACCCACAGCTACATCTTCACCCCAGCCGTCGGCCAGGCAAACACCAACCATAACACCATCGCCAGGCCCTCAAACCAGCATTTCAATGCCTTCGCTGAAAGAGATGCTCAGTAGCCTCCAGCAAGGTAATACCTACAATACCCCTGCGGCAACCACAACAACCGCTTCCCAAACTCAGCCCTTACGCAACCAACCTTTTACTGCAGAACAACTTAAAGCTGCTTACGAAAAATTTGTTGAAAGCATTAAGAATTCCCACGTACGCTTCTACAGTGCACTCCACCAGACTCCTACCGTTGAGGGGGAGAATACCTTGGTCATCGAATTTCTTAACCAGACCGTTCTGGACGACTTTCAGCAGGAACTCAAAAACATACTGCACCACTATCTTAGTAATGAACTTTCGAACGACAATATTGTTATTAAGACCATCATTACAACAGACGAGCACCGACGCAACATACCCTACACCGGCGAAGAACGTCTGAAATACCTGATGGCCAGAAATGCAGCAATAGATAAATTGAGACAACAATTGAACCTCGATCTGGAATAATTTTAAACGTAATATATTATGGCTGGAGAAAAAATTCGCATTGAAAATGGAAAGTTATGTGTACCGGATCAACCGATTATCCCCTTTATCGAAGGTGACGGTACCGGACCCGATATCTGGGCAGCCTCGGTGAGGGTATTCGATGCAGCAGTAGAAAAAGCTTATGGCGGGAAACGAAAAATAGTTTGGAAAGAGGTGTACGCAGGCGAAAAAGCTTTCCGCCTGAAGAACGACTGGTTGCCACAGGAAACCATCGATATCATCAAAGAACATCTGGTGGCCATCAAAGGCCCACTGACCACCCCTGTGGGAGGAGGTATCCGTTCGCTCAATGTGGCGCTACGTCAGATACTTGACCTGTACGTATGTCTGCGGCCGGTAAGATATTATAAAGGAGTGCCCTCGCCCGTCAAAGACCCTACCACTACCGACATGGTTATATTCCGCGAGAATACTGAAGACATTTATGCTGGAATTGAATGGAATTTCGACACCCCTGAGGTAAAGAAGGTCATTACTTTCCTGCAGAACGAAATGGGAGTAAACAAGATTCGGTTTCCCGAAACCTCGTCAATCGGTATTAAACCGGTATCGAAAGAAGGATCGGAACGACTCATACGGGCTGCTATTGAGTATGCCATACGATTCAAAAAACCTTCGGTCACGCTGGTGCACAAAGGCAATATTATGAAGTTTACCGAGGGTATGTTCAAAAAATGGGGTTACGATCTGGCCGAACGCGAATTCCCGGAACACACCTTCACCTGGACCCAGTACGACCGCATTGCCGAACAAAAAGGCAAGGAAGCGGCCGATGAAGCCATGAAAAAAGCAGTTGCAGAAGGAAAGATCATTATCAAGGATAGCATTGCCGATGCTTTTCTGCAACAGATACTTTTACGTCCGGCCGAATATTCGGTCATTGCCACATTAAACCTCAACGGCGATTATATCTCAGATGCGCTGGCTGCTATTGTGGGGGGTATTGGTATAGCCCCCGGGGCCAACATCAACTACCAAACCGGACATGCTATCTTTGAGGCTACTCACGGAACAGCCCCAAAATATGCCGGGCAGGACAAGGTCAACCCGGGTTCGGTGATTCTCTCGGGAGTTATGATGCTCGAATATTTAGGGTGGCAGGAAGCAGCCGATCTTATTGTCAAAGGACTCGAAACCGCTATCCAAAAGAAAAGAGTTACATACGACTTTGAACGACTGATGGAAGGCGCTACGCTCCTGAAATGTTCGGAATTTGGTACTGAAATTATTCAAAACATGTAGCTGAAGCATATCGACCATACCGGTCAAAAACCAGCAAATACGCAAAAAGCGGCTGATGTTTTATGACTGAGATCTTTTTATCCTCAATTCTTTCGATCACGAATTTTATTCACCTTTCAGCAGAAATATGGCCGGACGTTTGTGAATGTCCGGCTTGCTTTTTTGCCACTCGCGGATAGGACGTGTAACGATTTGCTGCGAAGGTAGCGTAATATCTACCGCAATACACAACAAGGTATCGGGATGGGCAGCTTGGACGATATCCTCAAAAAGCTGCTGATTCCGGTATGGGGTTTCCATGAAGCATTGAGTTTGATTCTCGGTCCTCGATCGCTGCTCGAGCTGACGGATAGTCCGTTGCCTCTTGTTGCGGTCGACAGGCAGGTAGCCTACAAATGCAAAATTCTGTCCGTTGAGCCCCGATGCCATCAAAGCCAACAGAATAGACGACGGCCCCACAAGCGGAACAACTCCTATGCCCTGCTGATGGGCCAACCGTACCAGCAGGGAACCCGGATCGGCCACACAGGGAACCCCTGCCTCGGACAATATGCCCACCGACGCCCCCTGCAGACAGGGATCGAGATAGCCGCTAACCGCCGTATCAGGCGTATGCTCATTCAACTCAAAAAATACCAGTTCATCTATCGAACGCAGGGGACAAACCTTCCGAATAAAACGCCGCGCAGTCTTTAGATCCTCCACAACAAAATACTGCAAACTTTCGATGACCGAAATATTATACGATGGAAACACCTGCCCCGGTTCCTCTGCACCAATGAAGGTAGGTATCAGATACAGCTGACCCTTCATAATAACCGTATTACAGTAAAATTAACCGCATGCAATTTACACATTTCGGACAATAATCCGACAAAAACCCACCAGCAGGTTTATGTTCCTCCCTAAAATGGCAAAGTATCATGCGCTTTGCTTGCAGTTACATGTGGCTGTAAGGAGACGGCCGGTTACCTGCGGCGAAGTTATAAACTTCGCCGAGCAGGGGGAAAGCTGAATATTTGAAAAAATTGCATGATAATTGTGCCAAAATATCCGTTTGTTAAATTGTGTAGCCTATTGACGGGGTATGTATTCCTTATCCCAGAGTTCTATTGGTGCATGATAAGGCATAATTACTACTTCGTTTGCTTCATTAATCAATATTTTTGCTGACCTTACTTTTATGGTATCAATATTGCCCCGATTTTGCTCGAACACTTTACCTATTATTTGATAAAAAGCAACAATCGTATAATCATCCTGCTTGTCCAAAACTCTAAAATATCCTTCTTTCAAAAAGAAAAATAACCTATCTGGTTTGATTAATAATTTTGAGTCCTCATATTCTTCATTAATATTAACCTGCAAATCCGTCAAAAGAAACGTCTTGTCTTTATATTTATTAGGTAATATATCTTCAAATTTACTGAAGGGTCCATATAAGTAACCCCATTGATAATTCATTGTTATGCGTGAAGAAAAATAGCGATCACGCCAAGAAAAAGAAGTCAACCATCTGAATACATCAATATAGATTATTGCACTATCTCCCCACTCTAACACTTTATACCATCGAAATTCAACATAATCTTTGTGTGTTGAATCAATTATAGGACCTTTTAAATCTCTTACAAATGATTCAACATCCTTGTAAGGTGTCCCATATCTTAAATCAAACAAAATATCATATAATTCTCTGTAGGCCTTCCTCTTCATCTGATTAAAAGTTCGTGGAGTCAAACTCCAAATCAACATAGCTAATAGAGCTACTATAATTATTTTTTTAACAATGACTCTTTTTTTCATTTTTTCAGGGTTTAATCCTAACTCGACCTCTATAATATATTGGATACGGTGTACCTCCTATTGGAATAATCACCGGGAAGGAAGCAGGAACAGGAACTACAGACAAACTGTTTACAGCCCAACCCATAATAGTAGCAGGGTTTCTGACAAAAATATTGTACGCATTATCCCATGGGTGCATTTCAAAATTATACATCCCATATCCTGGTTCTACAATTTTAGCATAATTAGTTTTTCCTACAAGTTCCAGTTGTATTGTTCCATGAACCAATGCATCATTAACATTTGAAAAGTGTTCCCAGTCCAATTTTACAGTGGCATAACCCTCCTCATTAAAATCCTTTAAAGAAACTTTGCTTAAATCTATTTTATTCAGGTCAACAAAAACCGGAGTTCCGCCTCCATATTGATAATGAAACCTAGCTTCAAAGAAAGTCAAATAACCATCTTCGTCAACACGTTGGGAAGCTAAATATGCTGCTTCCCTTGCCTCATTTATTCCCTTATTGGTAAGTTCCTCGGGAGTTTGGTGCTTACCACTCAGGGGAATATCACCTCTCCCTCCTGCATTGGTCGTCCAAGTAAATCTAAAATCATTTTTATAAATATCAACTCCTACACACGCCAGATCTGCAAAACCAAATTTTAATGATAATTTCACCGTTCTTGGATGTACTAACCCATAACCCACTAAATACCCCGCAATAGCCCCTATAATAATACCTCCATAGGTCGCCGGACTACTCCAATTCCACTTTTCAGCATTTAATTCCCAATTATTCGTCATGGCTCCACCAATGTAAGCACCTAACATAGCAAATCCTAAGGGTGGAACCAATATTGCACAAACTACAGCTGCTGTTAGATATGTTACCGTAATTATAGTGCCCACATTATTTTTTGCCCATTTCCATGCTCTGCTCAACCACGTATACCCACTCGGATCATAAAAAACCAGCGGATTATTCACACAATAGCTATACCTATTCAAGCTCTGGCTATAGGTGGGGTCCTGCACGTAGGGGTCGGGACTGAGGAAGCGCCCCAGACGGGGATCGTATACCCGACCATCCATGTTAACCAATTCAAACAGGTCGATGTGCTCGTGACCGGTAAAACCCAGGGCGGTGGGGTTATGTCTACGCAACCATTTTCAAAGAACGCAAGTAATTAAGTGCAAGATAGTAAATTTTGGTGAAAGTTTCATGCGTTTTGCTTGCAGTTTGTTGGAAGTATTACAGCTGCAGCAGCATTCAACTTCAAAAGAATGATGACTAAGTGGAAGAAAAAATTTTTTCACCTTTTTTCAGACGCTATTTTTCCAATTTCAGATGCAATTTTTTCATTTTCTTTTCTACCCTCTCTTTTCAAAAAAATTAAAAATGACTTTTTAAGGGTCGACTACTTACATTAAACCTTTATTTCTTTGTATCATCAAATAAAAACAGAGCATTAAAAGTCCAACGGATATTAGAATATAGCCAATAATAAAGGCATTTCCTATAATTTTCTTCTTTGTCGTTTCTTGTCCGTATTCATTAACTATTTCAAGATGGTTCCTTTTTCTTACGAATAAAAAATAAAACAGGATTAATAATCCAAAAAACAATAAACCTGTAACTAATTTAGAACCTTGCCCTATGTCAATTTTTATACCTGACACAATATATACAATAGAAATAAGTGAAAATGCATTTAAGCTTATAAGAACAGACATTAAAATGAAAGCGTAATATTCAGCTACATCTCCATTTCCAACACTATTCATAAATTGATAGAAACGATAAAAACTATATCTTAAAATCTTCATAATTAAAACTTTTATTGCTTGTTAATCTTTAAAGGATCTCCATATCCACCAAAGCCTCCAGATGCTGCATCAATGAGAAAATAAGTAGCACTAATGCAAAATCCTATAGGACCCATAAATCCAACTACACCCATTGTAATATCAATAATAGATTTAATGCCTACTGAATAATCTGTACCTCCATTCATATAGTAATTAGTTGCTAATCCGGCTGAGATAACTGTTGATGCGCCAAAAGCAACACCACCAACAACTCTAACAGCCTTAACATACTTCATGCTATTTATTGCGGGATCAGCTTTTGCTGCATAATTTATTAATTCCGATTTTGCACCATTAGCTACACCAAAAGCATCTATACCCGTTTGAGTCTTTTTAGCCCAACCATAATCACCCCCTTGTCCTGAGGCAGTTACACCAAACCAATCTCTTTTACCACCAAATTTACTTACCCATCCGCCATTAAAATCAAATAGCGAAGCATTGTCATAGACTTTCTTTAAGCCTACGGGAACTTCATTAAAGTACCTTACCCCGTTAATAATCTCATAGCTATTTTGTGACCCCATGGGCAAGGTTATTCTTTCATAATGGTATCTAACCTTAAAGGCTGATTCCCCATGCTCCAACTCCCACTTATACAATTGTTCTCCAAGTTCTACACCATACTTATTGCAGTACTCCAATTTCGTGGCTTCTTTATCTTTTTCGATATCAATTACACCACTAATAGATTCAGAATAATATATATACACCCTATACAAAGCATCCAATTGCCTCATAAATGTCTCATAATCATTTGCTGTTATTGTACCTGTTCCAACCCCTGCAATATCATAATGATAATAATACTCAAAATCGGTAGGATCGGTTTGGTATCCCGTAGGATCAATATACCGCAGCGGATTATTCCATACATAGCTATACCTATTGAGGCTCTGGCTATAGGTGGGGTCCTGCACGTAGGGGTCGGGACTGAGGAAGCAACCCAGACGGGGATCGTAGATGCAGCCGTGTATATCCTCCACTCCCTTCACCTCCGCTCAAAAAGCGACCGGTGGCTATGTTTTCAAAGAACGATTAATGCAAGTGCAAGATAGTAAATTTGGGGAAAATATCGATGCGCTTGCTTGCAGTTTTTCGGAATATATCATTGCGGCACTCAGCAGACGGCCAGCTATCTGCGGGGAAGTGAAAGACTTTGATGAGGGGGGAGCAATTGCATTTTTTGCAATTTTTTACTAATTTTGTCTATAATTCAAATAACCTTGACATGGAAATTTTAACTACAATACTGTTAATTTATGGGCTGATAGGTATATTCTATCTGATATATAGAAGCTTACCTACCATATTTATGCTTATTCTTGCAATACCTATTTCTATTATAGCCACATACAAACAGGCTTTTATGCTCATCAAAAACAAACAAAAAGTAATGGGTTATGCGTTGCTCATACCGTATACCCTATTGTTTGTTTTGATAATTTTGATTTTAATTTTTTAGGTCTACTGAATTTTTACCGTTGTGCCTATTATTTTTTTACCTTTACTGCCAATAATCCTTAAAGTTTGAAGAGATAGCATGAAGAACGAACAGTGGGATTTAGTGATCCGTCCGCGCAGAAGCATTTTTCAGATCGATATAAAAGCCATTTGGGAGTATCGCGATTTGTTGGCCATGTTTGTCAAACGCGATATCGTAGTAGTGTATAAGCAAACCATACTGGGTCCCCTTTGGTTTTTTATCCAGCCCATTATGACCACGCTCATTTACATTATTGTTTTTGGACGTATTGCCCGAATATCTACCGATGGTGTGCCCATGATTCTCTTCTACCTCTCGGGAATCATCATGTGGAATTATTTTTCGGAATGCTTTAATATTACTGCCAAAACTTTCACCGAAAATGCAGGCATATTTGGTAAAGTATATTTTCCGCGACTGATCATGCCCTTGTCAAAGGTAATTTCGGGACTGATTAAATTTGGTATTCAATTCGGATTGTTTTTGTTGGTATATTTTTACTTTCTGTTCCATACCGAATCCATACATCCCAATATCAGCCTGCTGCTGGTACCGTATTTGATTGTTATAATGGCCTTGCTGGGACTGGGCTTTGGTATTATTTTTACTTCGCTAACCACCAAATATCGCGACCTGAATTTTTTAATCAGTTTCGGAGTACAGCTGCTGATGTATGCTACCCCGGTTATATACCCGGTATCGGCTATCCCCGAAAAATATAAGCTGTACATCCTTGCCAATCCTATGACCCCAATTATTGAAGCCTTCAAGCATGCCTTTCTGGGAACGGGCTACCTCAACGCAAGCGGCTTGCTTTATGCCACAGCTTTCACATTAGTGACACTTCTGATAGGAGTGATTATTTTTAATAAAACCGAACAGAATTTTATTGATACCGTCTGAAGAAACCTTAAGCGGCCAATTGACATCTAATCCACCCGAAAATATTGCTAAATGTCTGATTGCAAAAACTTAAAAAAACACAACAGACAACTCTCCACCACTTTCCAACAAGGATTTGATGATCACAATTTTACTAATGACATTTGGTATGACTTTCAGAGGCACTAACCATTCCTTAGCGCCTCTGAACGAAAGTCAGTAGGATCACAAAATAAGCATAGCATCGCCATAGGTACCAAACCGGTATTTTTCCTTAACAGCCACTTTATAGGCCTTCATCAACAGGTCGTAACCGGTAAACGAAGAGGTCATGATAAGCAGTGAAGACAAGGGGAGGTGAAAATTGGTTACCATGGCGTTGGGCACCATAACTTCGTAAGGAGGAAAGATAAATTTGTTTGTCCAGCCGTCGTAGGTTTTTAGCATACCCGCTGTAGTAACAGAACTTTCCAGCGCCCGCAATACCGAAATACCCACAGCACAAATTTTACTTTTCCTTTCTTTTGCAGCATTAACGACTTTCACCACATCTTCGGTAATAATCATCCGTTCCGAATCCATTTTGTGCTTGGTAAGGTCCTCAACGTCGATGTTGCGGAAGTTGCCCAGCCCTACATGCAGGGTAATAAATCCAAACTCAATTCCCTTAATTTCAAGACGTTTGATAAGCTCACGACTAAAATGCAATCCGGCAGTTGGAGCTGCAACGGCACCCTCGTGCTGCGCAAAAACCGTCTGATAGCGCTCACGATCCTCAGGTTCAACTTTTCGTTTAATAAACTTGGGAAGGGGGGTTTCGCCCAATCGGTACAATGTTTCTTTAAAAGAGTCGTAGTCGCCATCAAAGAGAAAACGCAAGGTCCGGCCGCGCGAGGTAGTATTGTCGATAACTTCTGCTACCAGCACGTCATCCTCTCCAAAATACAACTTGTTGCCAATACGTATCTTACGAGCCGGATCAACCAATACATCCCACAACCGCTGCTCACGGTTCAGTTCACGCAAAAGAAATACTTCAATCTCTGCGCCGGTTTTTTCCTTGTTGCCGTACAAACGGGCAGGGAAAACCTTAGTGTTATTGAACACCATTACATCCCCTTCATCGAAGTACTGTATGATTTCCTTGAAAATTTTATGTTCAATCTCCCCCGTATCACGATGAACCACCATAAGCCGCGATTCATCACGATTGGGAGCAGGATATTTGGCTATTAATTCGGCAGGTAAACTAAATTTATAATTGGACAACTTCATCTTATATAGTTTTTAATATTGTTAATCCGAATGTGTTTTCTATGTTGCTGACTTACTTGTGGTTTTTCACCTCTCTTATATTAACCCTTGCACCGGACAAAACTTGCATGTTCTTATTTCACTTTTTTATGCTAACATGTTTGTTATAGTCCGATTATCTGTTTATAAATCAACTATTTATATTTCATGTTTTGTCAATCGGAAAAGGTTGCAAATTTAATAAAAGTTCATCGAATTGTTGTAAAGTAATAGCATCTTTCAACATATAATTTCCTGATTTTGTACGCCTTAAAGCCTTCAGATATCCGCCGCAATTCAAAGCCCGTCCCAAATCATGTGCCAAACTACGAATGTAAGTACCTTTACTGCATAAAACTCTTAGTTGGATTTCCTCGGGCTGAAAATCAATCAGTTCCAACTCATGAATAATCACTTTCTGGGCAGGCAACTGTACATCCCGACCCTTTCTGGCTATTTTATAAGCGCGTTTTCCATCAATCATTTTGGCCGAGAATAAAGGTGGCACCTGATCAATTTCCCCATGGAAACGTTCCATAACCTCTTTAACCAATGCCTTGGTAATATGTTCTGTTGAATAATCGGCATCAAAATCGGTTTCCAGATCATACGAAGGGGTAGTATGACCCAACCCTACCGTTGCTATATATTCCTTGTCGGTTGCCTGAAGAGACTCAATGGATTTTGTCATCTTCCCGGTACATATTACCAATAGTCCGGTAGCCAGAGGATCAAGCGTTCCGGCATGGCCAACCTTAATTTTTTCTATATGTAAACGCTTCCGAATTAACGACCGTACTTTGTTCACAACATCAAACGACGACCATCGCAAAGGCTTATCAATCAGCAAAATGGTTCCTTCGACCAGCTCCTGTGCCGTCATACCGTGCTATTTAAAAATGCAACTGAATTCCAAGAATAACCATGACAAGTATTGCAATGCCCGCAACAATCCTGTAGTATCCAAATAGTTTAAAGCCATGACGGGTAAGAAAGGCAATAAAGGTTTTGATAGCAATCATGGCCACCAGAAAGGCAACTACATTACCCACGCAAAGTATTTTTATTTCATTGTGGGTAAGGGATACTCCGCTTTGGTAGTAGTCGAAAAGTTTTTTGGCCGTAGCAGCCAACATGGTAGGTACAGCAAGGAAAAAAGAAAATTCAGCAGCAGCCTTTCTCGTGAGACGCTGGGATAAACCTCCAATTATTGTGGCCGCCGAACGCGATACCCCCGGTATCATGGCAATACACTGAAACAAACCAATGATAAACGACTTCTTGTAATCAGGCATCGACTCCACCACTGCCTTTTTTTCATCAAAAAGCTTATCGACAAAGAGAAAAAATATTCCACCAGCAATCAACATGACCGCCACCACCATAGCATTCTCCAGCAGCTGATCTATCACATCCGAAAAAATTAACCCAAAAATGACGGCAGGAATAAACCCGACAAATAATTTAAAATAAAAGTCAAATGATTGTATAAAACGCCTCCAGTACAGAACTATTACAGATAGAATAGCCCCCAACTGAATTGCAACGGTAAAAAGTTTGGTAAACTCATGATGAGAAATACCCATCAATGTAGAGGTTGCTACCATATGCCCCGTCGACGAAATAGGCAAAAACTCCGTAATCCCTTCTACAATAGCTAAAATAATGGCTTCCACTAAGTTCATTCAAAAAACATTTTGATGGTTATAACAAAACTTTCAAAAATTTATGATGATTTTATCTGCAACTATATCACGACAGATTCCTGTATACAAAGTTTTATCAATCGGCTGGCCGTATTCATGCATAGACATACCATATTATTGTTGCAAATATACAACCGTCAAACCCGAAATGCTATCAAGCGGGTAAAAAAAACTTGATAAAATTTCTGGAGGAAAAACGCTGCTGCAATGATTTTTATTTCCCCGAAGGTACGGTTTTATTGAAAAAATGAATCCACACAGCCCATAGGAAAAAAGTAACCACATAAACCGGATAGGTGTACAAATCGTGTATATCGATCGGAAGATGGTAATTCCCCTTATTATGAATAAGATAAATCATAATCAAGCTGATACGCAATACATTCATCAGAAAAATAATGAATATGCCCCCCAAGATGAACCACAGCTTGTATTTACCATTAAGAATAGCAATAAAACTGGAATAAATAAGCATCAGTTCAATACCGGCACAGGTATCGCTAAAAAAGATAGCAGCATCGCGGGTATAAATATATCGTCCCGACAGATAAGTGGTATAACCCAATAAAGACAGCAGTAACTTTGAGGCCGACAGGACGCCTTTTGATATCAGCGATATCAGTGGCAATGCCTGAGTATAGGTTACCCATTGGGTAATGATAAGCAGCACCGAAACGATAATTAAGTTCCGGATAACTTTACGGATCGCGGGCGGATTAATTTGCAGCCTTCCCATCAGTAGGCGCTTTAGCGGATAATTACATTTCCACCACCAAAAGCCGTAAGCAAGCAGTAACCCATTAAGCATGGCCACCATGGTGCCATTCCACAGATTCAAGGAGAAGTCGGCATATTGCACTTCGGCGCTGGTAAGTGCCAACCAACGTACTACATTGAACAAATACAGGATTAGCAACCCCGCAATACCCAGTACGATTCTTTTAATCAGCGAAGTATGAAAAAAAATAACTCCCAGTAAAAAAAGGAGGGTTTGCCACAGAGCCATGAAACGCGTATCGAGACTGGTCTGGCTTAGAAAAATATTTAACAACCCCTGCCGGTCGACTCCTAAAACCTGACCCAGAAGCACACTCCCCTCCCTTATCCAGTGAGCATACCCGGCTACGAAAACAGAATTACCCGCAGTAAGACTGTGCCGCAATACCGGATACACCGGCAACAGCAAAATCAACAACAAAACATAATGACTCAAGGGCACATATTGACGGTATAGCTGGCGAAGATTCTCAAATCCATTCATGGAACAAGGTTTATAATAATACTTTTACTCTCAAGACTTGTTTACCGCCAACTATGGCACCAGCGGCAAGGGAAAAATCTTCAAATGTACAGTACGCCAAAGCACCAGTAACAGAAATAAAATTAATACGAATATTACATTTTTGCCCGAAATTTTTACACTTGTTTCACTGTACAACAGTGGCGCATAGATGAAACGGAAAGGAAAAACAGCCACAAGTTGCAATAAAAAGATAAGCCAAAAAAGCCGCATATACAGGGTATTGTTAGGAAAACCCAACAGGATAAATAAAAAAATCCAAGTGATCGCCGGCGAAAAAATGGCATACCATTTAAAAAGAAACGAATAATAGGGACGTTGCTGCTGTTTTTCGGAATACATCAGGGCCTCCACTTGGCGGCGCACTACCACGCCATTTACTAAAAGCACGATGGCCGAAAAAATTATCAAAGCATTACGTATCCATTCGGGAAAATACAACCAATCGGGCACATAGCCAAAATCCCGTACCAGGGGAATGCCCACCAGCAAGGCACCGAAGAAAAAATGAATTCCCAGCGCATTGAGCCAGATAAGCAGTAGATTAGCCGGAAAAGAAAGAGTCATATGTTTGCGAAAAAAAACAATCCTCGCCACCACAAATGTAATCAACGCTACCAATGGTGTGGCCGAATAAATACACGAAACCGATAGCTGAGTCCAGAGAAAAGAATGGTCGAGTATAGGAAAAATAAGCTGAAAACGATGAAAACGAGTGGGAATATTAAAAAACGAGGCAACCGTATGAACCAGCACCTGCGCAGGAAGATAAATGATTAAAAATGCCAGAATAAATGCAACCAACGAGGAAAAATAAACCCTGAGGGAAAGTTTCACCGAAGCATTTTCATTGGCCATGGTTTGAGGTTATATTTTTCTGGATCAACCATTTTCTACGATGATGAAACACCAGATAGGTTACGCCTGCAATAACCAGTACAAAAAGGGCATCGCTATCGAGCGGAACTTCGTTAACGGGCCCACCGCCACCTCCTCCACCCGGCGGTGGTGGTGGACCACCCGCAAATGCATTAGGCAAAGCCTGCGGACCTCCGCTCCCCTGCGAATATAAATACTCATTTCCCAAACTCAGGAACAGCAGAAATAAAACTACATAACCTGTGTATCTCAACCTATCTACTAACTTTCGAAGCATCACTCCCTATTTCTTAACAAATACTTTTTTAACTACTTGCACCCGTCCGCTTGAAATTTTAACCAAATATATTCCATTCTGATTCATTTCAAAACTGTAACGACCTCGCTGGTATATATTTTTAGCAACCAACTTCGATCCAATCATGTTGAATATTTCAAGAGTAGCCTTTTGGTCGGAGGGTATGTCGACAAATATAGTTTTTCCATACGACCACGCCTGAATGGTGGTTGTCTTCTCCTGCGTCGGAGAGGGGACAGTATTGCCTTTTTTCTCTATGATAAGGTCAAACCACAAAGTATCAGCATGATCAACGGCCAGATCGATATTTTGCAGCAAACGTACCGGATAGGTCTGCCCTGTCGAACGCTGGGACAAGGATACGCGATAAGCCATGGTATCGAAGGTAAATTCCGAAACTTTCAGCTGGTAATTACCTGCCAGTGGTGCAATATATCCCACTGCCACTCTTGCGGCAGTGGAACTGCTGTCAACGGCTACTATAGCATAATTTAGCGAATCGGTTCGGGCAAAAAGCTGTGGCATATTGGGAACAATGCTGAAGAATTTTTTAGAGCTGTATTGTGGATGTGCTCTGAAGACAGCCATTTCGTCAGAATTATTGTTTGCATCAATACCTACCAGACGGATAAGATTTAGATTATCATCAGCCTTCTTCCGCATGATCGACTGGCTGCTGTGTACCCGAACGCTGTTGGTCATACCCAGTGTACCACTGGTCTGTCCATCATTAACCTTAACAATGAATCCCTGCATTGCGGGAATATAACGGCTTCCCCCATTGACGCCAACAAAACCATTCCAGGTAGCATAATTATTGGCCGAAGGATTCCATATCCATATGGTAGTAGAGATATTGGTTTTGGTCCAACCCGATGCAGCATTCCAATCAATAGCCGAAGGATAGGGGTTGCCCACCAGATTATACCCATTGTCGGCGGTTCCGCCTGTATTGGTAAGGGCAAGACTGATGGAACCATTATTGAAGGTTCCGTTATATACCAGCGTTTTACCTCCTGTCTTCGTGGTTTTAACCATGTAGCCGGCACCCGTTGTAACGAAATCGCCGGTTTTAAGAACTTGCCAGCTGTTCGTGCTTTCCACAAGACGATAAACGTAGTCGCCTGCAAAGGTCTTTTCGACCGTAAAATCAGCCACAGGCGAACTCAGGAAGTGCCATACATAATTATCTGCAGCAAGGGTTCCCGGCGTAATATATCGCTGGGCCGACATGGTTTTATTGTTGTAAATATTGCCATAAGTGATAAGCGAACCAGCAGGCGTCATATCATTGGGCGAAAGCAGAATCAGGCTGCCATCATTCACCAGATCGGCCGTAACGGTTAACTGGGTTCCGGCCTGAACCTGCAGCGTAACATTATTTTTAATGTACAACGTTTTACAGCTCATATTCGAAGCAGTAGTCAGATTAGCTGCGATAACTGCTGCCGTATTAGCATCGGGCGTGCCATTGCTCCAGCTGCCCGACCATGTAGTAGAGGGAGTGGTCACGTTGGTAGCAGGATTAGTGGTATTGGTGCTTATATTATATTGTTCACTCCCCGATGAACCCAAATATTCGCAAATCATTACCCGATAGATGGAGGCCGAACTCAGTCCCGAAACCGTCACCGTAGTACCCGTGCCATTATACACACAATACCAACCCGAGGTGCCAATCTGACTGCCACTGCCAAAGGTGGTATTGGCCGTATAGGTGGTATTGTTGACAGGTACCGGAGAACCACTGCCCCCATTTTTAACAAAAACGGCACAGGCCGAACCGTTACCGCGTGTCCAGCTAAGAGTAAATGAAGTATTCGAAATACCGGAGAAGGCAACATTGCTTGCCTGTGTAAAAGTAGCCGGCGACGAAGTTGTCTGGTTATTTGGATTATTTGCAGCCGTGGAGGTATTGTATTTTTGCTTTCCGCTGGTACCATTGTATTCGCATACCATTACCCGATAGGTAGTTACTGAACTCAAACCTGTGACAGTGACAGCACTGCCATTACCATTATATACACAATACCAACCCGAAGTACCGATTTGGGTACCATTACCAAACGTAGTGTTTGCATAATAGGTAGTATTGTCGACCGGAGCAGCAGCACCATCGCTACCTGCCTTGATAAACACTGCACGGCTACTGCCATTCCCATTTGTCCATGCTATCGTAAAGCTATTCGAAGTTACATTCGAAAACTGAATATTGGAAGCCTGTGTCGAAGGTGGAGCGTAATCGGTAGTCTGGCTACGCGGGTTGTTTGTTGCCGTATTGGAGTTATACTGTTCACTACCGGCGGTACCGTTATATTCACATACCATGATGATGTAGCTGGTATTTGGCGACAAACCGGTAAGGGTTGTACTATTACCCGTACCTTTATAGATACAGTACCAACCCGAAGATCCTATTTGTGAACCTGATCCAAATACGGAATTAGCGGTGTATGTAGTACCATCGACAGGCAAGGCATTTCCCGATGCTCCTACTTTGGCAAATACAACACAAGCAGCGCCATTGCCTCGCGTCCAGCTAATGTTAAAGCTGCCAGAAGTTACCCCTGAAAAGGCAATATTGGATGCCTGAGTGGTAGGTCCGGCAAAACTGGTGGTAACATTAGCAGGATTAGCTGTTGCTGTGCTGGCATTATATTTTTCATGCCCCGCATTGCCATTGTATTCAACAACCATGAGCCGGTAGGTCTGATTAGATGATAAGCCATTGATGGTTACACTATTGCCTGTGCCATTGTACACGCAGTACCAGCCACTGCTACCTATCTGGCTACCACTGCCATAGGTGCTATTAGCCGAATAGGTAGTATTTTCGACTGGAGCAGCCGTGCCCGTTGAACCAAAGTAAATAAATGCTGCACAATATTGTCCATTGCCCCGCGTCCACGATGCTGTGACGCTGCTGGAGGTAATACCGGAAAAACTGATGTTGCTGGCCTGAACAGTAGGAGGTTCTGGTTCGGTTTCTACATTAGCCGGGTTATTAGTGGCTGTGCTGGTATTGTATTTTTCCGATCCCGGCGTGCCATTGTATTCACAGGCCATAACCCGGTAAGTCGTTGCCGGTTGAAGATTGGTTACGTACACATAGTTGCCAGTACCATTGTAAACACAGTACCAGCCCGTTGAACCAATTTGATCGCCACTACCAAAGGCAGCATTAGCCGTGTACGTAGTATTATTCACCGGAGCAGCCGTGCCCGTTGTCCCCTGGCTAACAAATATAGCTACCTTTTGTCCGTTGCCCCTGGTTACGTAAATTGATGTTGCGGTGCTTGAGATATCTGCAAATATAAGATTTGTTGACTGTGTAGTTGGAGCTGCATAGTCGGTAGCAGCATTCACAGGATTATTGGAAGCTGATGCCGTCTGGTATTTTTCCATCCCCGCAGTTCCGTTGTACTCGCACACCATGATGCGGTAAGTGGTAGCCGGACTGAGCCCGTTAACACTTACACTATTTCCACTGCCATTATACACGCAGTACCAGCCGCTGGTGCCAATCTGATCCCCTGCTCCGAAGGTGGCATTTGCCGTATAAGTAGTATTATCCACAGGAGCTGCCGTGCCCGTTGTTCCCTGATACATGAATACCGCTCTGGCGCTTCCATTACCCTGTGTCCATGAGACAGTATAACTATTGGCAGTTACAGCAGAGGTAGTTATATTGGTAGCCTGTGTTGAAGGTGTCTGATAATCGGTAGTTTGATTGGCAGGATTGTTGGTAGCCGTAGCGGTGTTATATTTTTCAAGCCCCCCGCTACCATTGTAGCTGCATACCATCACCCGGTAGGTTTGGCCAACGGTAAGACCCGTAACGGTGACGGATGTACCTGATCCATTATACACGCAATACCAGCCGGTAGACCCAATCTGATCACCACTGCCAAAAACACTGTTTGCAGCATAGGTAGTATTGTCAGAAGGCGCAGCAGTACCGCTGGTGGTTTGTTTCACAAATACGACGGATGCTGATCCGCTGCCTGCTGTCCAACTGACCTGAAATGAGTTCTCATTGACCGAAGGGAAAGTTATCTGCGAAGCCTGCGTTGCAGGGGCAGTATAATCGGCCATCTGGTTGTTGGGATTATTTGTAGCAGTAGTGGTAAGGTATGACTCAAAGCCTGTTACCCCATTATACTCAATCACCATAGCACGGTAAGTATGTCCGGGAGTAAGGCCTGTAACGGTCACCGAGGTACCAGTGCCCTTATACACGCAATACCAACCCGTGGACCCAATCTGCGATCCGGAACCAAAAGTACTGTTGGCAGTATAAGTAGTTTGATCAACCGGCGAAGCCGTGCCCGTGGTAGTTTCGGCAACGAATACAATGCAGTTGCTGCCATTGCCACGTGTCCAGTTAATCTGGAACGAAGTGCCATTGAGATTAGTAAAGTTGACATTTGAGGCCTGAACAGTAGGCGCATTGAAAAGAGTATAGGAAGTCTTGGGATTATTTGTCACCGACGAGGAAATATATCTGATTTCACCGCCGGAGGACTGATATTCTGTCACATGAAAACGATAGGCAGTACCTGGCGACAGCCCCGTGACTGTAGCGCTGGTACCCGTACCATCGTAAATGCAATACCAACCGCTGGTTCCAATCTGGCTGCCCGACCCAAAGGTAGCATTAGCCGTATAATTAATTCCATCGGAAGGTACTGCGCTACCCGAAGTGGCACCGGCCTTTGCAAAAACCTTTACTCCATTGCCACCTTTGTTGCTGCCGGGGCGCGTCCACGAGAAACTTATCTGGTTGGATTGATTGTTGGTAAAGGTAATATTGGTTGACTGATTTGCAGGCCGCAATGCTTTCCCAACAACAAAATTTGAACTGCTGCCATTAAGGGCAAAATTATTAAGCGTACCGTGCAGCGCATTGGTCGTAAGGTCGGTGATCGAAGTGATGGCGGAATTATCACCCCCTGCTATGCCCTGATTACAGCGATAGTAGGCAACCAATCCACTGCTGGTTGGCAAAACTTCAGTAATAGTAGAGCTCGAACTGATAAAGCGGGTAATAGACCAAATGCGTATTTCGTCCAGAACACCAGCAAAGAAATTGGTACCGCCGACCTGTGCCCCCAGAATCACCGGGTCGTCATCGTAATCGATGCTATAGGTACTTCCTGCATCATCGCTCGACCGTAGAGAACCATCGGTATACAGGTAGAGGCTCTGCCCGTCATAAATTACTGCCACATGATGCCAGCCGGTATAGGAACTCACATTATAGCTGACGATGCCATAACTACCGTTGCGGAATGCTCCAGCCTCAAGAGTTCCGTTGGACAACAATATATAATAGCCACTATCGGCCGAACTGGCCATCAGATACTGGGTTCCTGCAGACGCCCAGTTATCGGCTTTCACCCACATCTCAACCGTAAATGCATCCGTTGGTTTAAGCAAAGATGAACTTCCCAGCGAAACATAATCGTTGGCGCCATCGAAATGCAAACCATTAACCACTTGCTGACCTTGCAATAACTGTAATGCAAGCACCAGACCGATTGATAAAAGTAAAAGTTTTTTCATACCCCGGATTTTATTTCACCCCACCAGTTCCGAACAATAACCCGCATGTGAATACGGAAATAATATACAAATATACAATAAATTACTGACTTATAACAATTTTAAGCCAACTAAGTTTATCCCTGCGTTTTATATTTTTCTATGGCTTGTCGGATGTAATCAAAAAGCTGTTCGGTATTTATGGGCTTGGCAATAAAAAAGTCACCCCCTGCTTCGAAACTTTTTTTAACATAAGCATCGAAAGCATAAGCTGATTGGAAAATAATGGGAAGGTTTTTTTTAACTTTTTTGATAATGCGGGTTGCCTGCCAGCCACTCATATCGGGCAGCTGGATGTCCATCAGAACAACGTCGATATCATTATTCTGATGGACAGCAAAAATGGCATCGGAAGCATTGGCTACATCAAGCACTTTTGCCCCCGTATCCTCGAGAACATCTTTAAGGAAAAGCGTGCTTACCGGATCATCCTCAACAATCAATATCGTATGTCGGCTAAAATCTGGATATTCCATATCACTTGCCTATTCGACTAAACAGCCATTATCTCAGTTTCCTTATGATGCAAAATTTCATCCACTTTTTTAGAAAAATTATCGGTCATTTTTTGCATTTCTTCCTCGGCATGCTTTATTTCATCCTCAGCTACGCCTTGTTTCTGGAGTTTTTTGATTTCCTCAATGGTTTCCCTGCGGATATTGCGAATGCTTACCTTTGCTATTTCACCCTCGTGTTTAACCTGTTTTACCAGAGTAAGCCTTCTTTCTTCAGTCAAAGGTGGAATATTGATCCGGATAACTTCGCCGTTGTTGATGGGAGTTAATCCCAGGTTGGCTGCAAAAATAGCTTTTTCGATTACATCAATCATTTTCTTCTCCCATGGTTGAATCACCAGCGAACGAGCATCGGCGGTATTGATATTGGCCACCTGATTCAGGGGGACCTTAGCCCCATAATATTCCACCGTTACAGTTTCGAGCATAGCCGGACTTGCTTTACCTGCCCGAATTTTTACCAGCTCATTTTCGAGATGTGCCAATGCTTTCTGCATACGTTCTTTAGCATCATCCATGTACAATTTTATATCTTCTACCATAGGTCGCAATATATTTTTAAAGTTACAAATTTTATTAAATTTTTACAAGAGTACCAATATTCTCTCCCGAAATAACCTTTTTCAGGTTTCCTTTTTTGTTCATATCGAACACCACTATGGGCAATTTGTTGTCCTTACTCAAGGCAAATGCGGTCAGGTCCATTACATTGAGATTTTTTGCCAATGCTTCGTCATAGGTAATTTCTTCGTAACGGATGGCATCGGGATTTTTCTCTGGGTCGGCAGAATAGATTCCGTCGACGCGAGTACCTTTAAGCATGACATCGGCCTCAATTTCCACAGCTCTTAAAACAGCCGCCGTATCGGTGGTAAAAAAAGGATTGCCGGTACCACCGCTGCAAATGACGATGTAACCCGCACGCAGCAGATCCATGGCTCGTGTTTTCGAAAAACGTTCGCCCACGGGTCCCATTTCAATAGCAGTTAGCACACGGGCCTTGCCACCCAGAGTTTCAAACATCGACTCTAACGCAAGGCTATTGATTACCGTCGCCAACATACCCATGGTATCTCCTTTAACACGGTCGAAACCCTTATCGACCCCTTTTAGGCCACGGAAAATGTTCCCTCCCCCTATGACAATTCCCACCTCAACCCCCATCTGGTTCACCTCGAGAATCTGCTCACAATACGCCTTTAACTGAACTGGGTCAATCCCATAACCCTGATCACCCATGAGCGATTCGCCACTCAATTTTAATAAAATTCGCCGGTAACGTAACATGCTGTCGTTTTTCAATTTTGACTTCAAAAATACAATGGGTTTTTCATTACAAAAAATAACCCGAAAAAAATATTTACATTTCGGATGTTTTTTGATGTATTATTTTTACCGAAAAAAAAATATATCAATGTTATATAAAAGCGAACTACAGCAATTAGTGGATGAAATCAATGGACTTTCCGGCTTTTCGTCCGAACAGTTGTCGCATTTCTTGGTTTTGATCAGAAAGGGAGAAGACCTTTTACATTCCATTAAAAGCGTCAATCATAATCCTCTGCTGGAAGTATGGATTGACATGGCTTTTGCCGAAATAAACCGTGAACTCAATGGACGGCTGAAGAACCGACTGCAGGAGTTGCCTGTCGAAATGCAGCAATCGGAATTTTTGTACTCACGTTCCGCTATTTCAATGGTTCTGACTAACATTCTCATGCATTTATAAAAATGATTTTTATGCGAGAATCTATCACACTTTTGTTTTTCATTTATCTGGCCCATGGGATTGCTATCCGTGCCCAAAGCATCAGAGAAAACACCGAAGATACCCTGCTTGCAATAACCAACGACACTTCCGCGGGCAAATTAAGTCTGAACATCAGCACCTCTAATTTTGTGAAGGACAATGAATACTTCAACCGGATGGTAGAAGGCTACACGCTTATTGGCTTTTGGGCCGAACCCACATTGGAGTATACTATTGGCAACCGTACAAGCATACGTGCCGGATTAAGCACAGTGCGTTTCTTCGGGAAAGATGGATTTTACAATACCGAGCCAATATTAAGCATTCGTCATGCCTTTACTCCTAACATTTCGCTTACCATGGGTAGCCTGCCTTACAGTCAACATGGAATACCAGATCCCCTGCTTGATCCCGAACGATTCTACCTGCACCGGGTCGACAATGGAGCTTTAATTCAGCTTACGGCATCCCGGATCTACTCCGATACATGGCTGTCGTGGGATCGTTTTTCGTTTTACGGCGATACGGTACAGGAACTTATTTCGGCCGGCAATGGCAGCCGCATAACCCTGCTGAATAATGAACGTTTTCAGATACAACTCCCCATTTACCTAATCATTACCCATAGGGGCGGACAGCTGGTACGACCCAAACAACCCATCGAGACCCTGGTAAATGTTGGTAGCGGTATCAGCCTGTTGTGGCAGATCAATCGGCTGACCATCGAATTAAATCCCAATTATTTCCTCTATCGGAAGCTCACCAGCCATCCCTCACAGCCATTTTCGGAGGGATGGGCAATCTATCCTGTTTTGAAACTGTCGAATAATCATGTAGTTTGGGAAGCCGGCTGGTGGGACGGGCATAATTTTATTGCCCCTAAAGGAGAAAAAATTTTTACCCAAATCTCGACCTACGACAATAATCTAACAGTAAGTAACCATGATGTACTGGTAAACAAACTGAGCTACCGAGCTCCCATAGCCACGGGGTTGCAACTTGAAGCAGCGTTTGAAAGCTTCTATTTACCGGCAGAAGAACGAATGGATTATAATTTTCTGGTGCATCTCAACTGGAATTTTACCTACCATTTGCTACAACTTAATTCCAAAAAATGAGGCAAAAACATTTTACTACCAACAAATCTGACTAAAACGTTAAATTTGTCAAAAACGATTCAGCACGAAACGGAAATGTTGACTGATAAGCATAAAAATGCCGTCAGAAGTTTGATTGGCCAGATTAATTCGATAAACAATTTATAAATCAAATAATTAAAAATTTTACGGATGCAATACAAGGTTTTGAAATCCAGTAAAAAGCTTCGGGGGGAATTGAAAGTAGCCTCATCAAAGAGTATCAGCAACCGGCTTCTAATCATTCGGGCTTTGAGTGAAAAGCCTTTTCAGCTTATAAATCTGTCCGAAAGTGAAGATACGCGTGTACTTCAGCAAGCACTTGAAGGTCGTCAGGCTGTGGTTGATATAGGTCATGCAGGAACGGCCATGCGTTTTCTTACCGCGTATTTTGCCAATTCCGACAGAGATGTAGTGCTTACAGGATCAGAACGCATGAAACAGCGTCCCATAGGGAACCTGGTAAAAGCCTTACAGGAGTTGGGGGCCGAAATCAAGTACCTTGAAAAAGAGGGGTTTCCTCCCCTGTACATTCGTGGCCGGCGCCTCGAAGGCGGACATGTAAAAATTGACGGAAGCATCAGCAGCCAATTTATCAGCGCCCTGTTGATGGTAGCACCTACTTTTAGAAATGGTCTTGATCTGGAATTGGAAAATCAAGTCATCTCGTCGGATTACATTCAGATGACCATAAAAATCATGGAACAAGCAGGGGTTAAGGTAGAGAAAAACGAACGACGGCTAAGGGTTAAACCCCAATCGTATCGGTCACAGGACATGTTTGTTGAGGGCGACTGGAGCGGGGTTTCCTATTGGTACGAGGCAGCCGCATTGGCCGAAGACGCCGAAATACAGGTACTTACCCTTCAACAAAACAGCGTGCAGGGCGATGCCCGTTGTGCCGAAATTTTCCTACATTTAGGAATAGAAACCTCATTTACCGACGAGGGAATAATCATCCGGAAAAAAGGAAATCCCCCAACACGTTTCGATTACGATTTCATCAATAATCCCGATCTGGTACAAACCGTAGCCGTAACCTGTGTTATGCTGGGAGTACCGTTTCGGTTTCAGGGCACGCAAAGTCTCAGAATCAAAGAAACCGACCGAATTCTGGCTCTTCAAAACGAATTAAAAAAGTTTGGCGCAATACTCCATTATTCCGATGACGGCACCCTCGAATGGGACGGCACAATAAAAAACATTCCGAACGAACCCATCGTAATTTCAACTTACAACGACCACCGCATGGCTATGGCCTTTGCCCCTGTGGCCATCAAAGGTACACCTGTCCGAATCGATAATCCCAAAGTAGTAGCCAAGTCGTACCCTAACTTCTGGAACGATATAAAGGTTTTGGGGTATCATATTGAAGAAATTGCTGAATAAACGGTTATTTTTTGTAATTTGCCCAAAAATCAGTAACGTATGGAAGTCGACAACGCTAACTATGTGCTAAGAAACAGGAAAAGGATGTATATCTATACCATTGCGGTAGCTATCGTGCTTCCATTCGTCCTGCTTTCCGAGTGGTTCGACCAGCCCATTCTGGGTATTTCAAGGAATATTTTTGCATTCCTGATTATTTTTATCTATCTGGGGTATTACTTTTTCCGGTTCATGCTTAATCTTAATTTTGTTCAGGTCTCGATCGATGGCAACAAACTTACCGTACGATATTATTCATTACGACCATTTTCAAAGTCGCATAATACCATTGAAATCCCATTGGATAGCTACGAAGGTTACAAAATAACATCCAGGTTCTTAGGGTTAAGAAAGGAACTTGTACTATACCAACGCATACAGGGCAAGCGAGCCAAATATCCGCCCGTATCTCTTGCGGCCTTAAACAAACGACAGATTGAACAATTGACATTAATGCTGAATGCTATTCCCCGGAAAGTATGACACCCAATCACCATTTATACGCCATTGCGCTTTCGATGATTGAGGGCGTAGGAAGTATCAATGCAAAGAAAATGATAGCCTATACAGGCGGAATAGAAGAAGTATTTCGTGAGAAAAAGAAAAACCTCCTGAAAATTCCGGGCATCAGCGAGAATATGGTAGATCAGATTCAAAAAGCTGACACGCTGAAGCTTGCAGAGAAAGAACTCAATTTTATCCAAAAAAATCAAATCCGGACGCTATTTTACCTCGATGAGGAATATCCGTTACGACTAAAACAATGCGCCGATTCACCTATAGTTCTGTATATTAAGGGTATGGCCGATTTGCATCAGGAAAAAGTGATAAGTATGGTAGGCACCCGAAGTGCCACCGAATATGGTAAAATGTGTTGTGAGCAAATTATACAGCAACTAACCGATCGTAATCACAAAGTACTTGTAGTAAGTGGACTTGCCTATGGGATTGATATTGCAGCCCACCGGGCGGCCCTCAGATATAAGCTCGAAACAGTAGCTGTACTGGGACATGGACTCAACATGATATATCCGGCGGTACATGCACCTCATGCACGCGAGATAGTGAATCAGGGGGCATTGGTTACCGAATTCCATAGCCAAATCACCCTCGATCGGGGCCTGTTTGTAAGACGAAACAGAATTATTGCCGGACTGGCCGATGCCACACTGGTAATAGAATCGGCCGATAAAGGCGGCGCATTGATTACCGCTGAACTGGCCAATTCGTACAACCGCGAAGTATTTGCCGTACCTGGACGTATTACCGACCCTTTTTCCAGCGGATGCAACCGCTTGATTGCTGAAAACAAGGCCCGTATCCTCAATTCCATTGAAGATCTCGAAAATGCTCTTGGCTGGAGAAAAAATAATCCTCCCCATTACATCCAGACCCAACTTTTTACCGACCTGAGTGAAGAAGAAAATATTATCCTAAATACCATCCGCAATCACGACGAAATACTCATCGACCTGATCAGTCTTGAAACAAACATACCCATTCATAAAGTATCGGCAGCACTGCTCAATCTCGAGTTTGCCGGACTGGTTAAAAGCCTGCCCGGCAAAAGATATAAATCTATTTCATAGTATACCTTACCATTCTACTTTTTTGTAAATTTGTCTGAATCTATCGTTTAATAAAACGATCATTTAAATAAATCCCATGGATCGGGCTCCCGTTGCAGCAGGTACTTTTTATCCCGCCAGCCCCAGCCGGCTGAAAACCTTACTTGACGATTTGTTTCAGCAGGCACAGGTTTTGCCAGCGTCTGAACCTGTAATAGCAGTCATTGCCCCTCATGCAGGTTATGTTTTTTCGGGTCAAGTAGCGGCAGCCGCAATAGCCCAGATAGATCCAAACAAGGTTTATCAGCATATTTTTCTGATCGGATCAAGCCATACCCACATGTTCAAAGGGGCTTCAATCTACACGCAAGGGGATTATGTAACCCCCTTGGGAAAAGTTCCGGTCGACCCGTTGGCCAAACAGTTGCTGGAACAACACGCACTCTTTGTCAACAACCCGGAAATACAGGCACACGAACATGCACTGGAGGTATTACTCCCTTTCCTGCAATTCCGGCTAAAACAACCATTCAGCATTATCCCCATCATCGTAGGAGGAGAATCGGAAAATATTCCTCAAAAGCTTGCAGATATTCTGCGGCCCTATCTCAATGAAAACAATCTTTTTGTCATTAGCAGTGATTTTTCGCACTATCCAGCATACAACGACGCAGTGATGTCGGACAATACCATGGCCGATGCAATAGTAAGCGGATTACCCGAACGTTTCCTGCTTACCAAAAAAGAAATTGAAAACAGACATATTCCTCGACTTGCCACTACTGCCTGCGGATGGACCGCTATACTTACACTCCTGTACATGATCAATGGAAACCCGCAATACTCCATCAAAAAAATCGCCTATCAAAATTCCGGCGACAGTCCCTTCGGGGAAAAAAATAAAGTTGTTGGATATCATGCCATTGCTGTCTATAAAAATAAAACGCCTGAAAATCCTCACATCCACAAGGAGGAAGAAATTCTACTCAACTCAGCCGACAAAAACAATTTACTGATCATTGCACGCAATACCCTGGAAAAGTTTGTGCTGGAACATGTTCGATACAACATCCCTCCTTCGCTTATCACACCTGAGCTGCAACAAAAAAGAAGCGCATTTGTCACGCTGCGTAAAGCAGGTAAACTGAGGGGCTGTATCGGAACATTTCAGCCACGACATCCGCTTTATCTGACCATACGCGATTTGACTATTTCGTCGGCTGCCCACGATTACCGTTTCGACCCGGTGACTCCCGAAGAGCTTGAACACATCGAAATAGAAATTTCGGTTCTAACCCCGTTGCGTAAAATTCAAAATATCGATGAAATTGAGTTGGGAAGAGATGGTATACTGATAAAAAAGGGCATGCACAGTGGCACATTTTTACCTCAGGTTGCCACCCAGATGCATTGGACCAAAGAAGAATTTCTGGGACATTGTGCCCGCGACAAAGCCGGAATAGGATGGGAAGGATGGAAAAATGCTGAAATATACACCTTTAGAACAATTATCATTGAAGAAACACAAATTAAAACGTGATGTTATTTGGGATGCTGTTATAACGAAAAACAAAAAAATATCCCTGAATTTTGAACAAGTTACTCTATATCATTTATAAATGATTAAATTTGTCATGCATTTTGTTAGACAGGCTTCATGCAAAGCGTTGCAAGGCATGCAGGAAAGTAATGTGAATTTGTATGGATAATTATTTTGGGTAATTAAAAATGAATTTATTAGTTTTATTGTCTGAAACCGTTCGGTTTATTGGCAGATAACAACTGTTAAAAGTAAGTACATGAAAGGTTTAGCCATATATTTTTACCTGTTTGTAAGCCTGTTTATGGGTTTGTGGCAGGGGGACGACGAAGTAAGCATGCAAATTCAGGCCCCTGCAACCGTTACAGCAGGCGATGAATTTCAGGTAAAAGTTACGCTCCATAAGGGTAATCTACAAAGTTTTTCGAGACTTGTGCAGGAGTTACCAGCTGGATTAAAAGCTGTATCAGGATATTCGGCAAATGCTGATTTTACCTTTAAAGACAACCGTGTAAGGCTGATATGGCTTAAACTGCCGGAATCGGATACCCTCACAATCACTTATACCATCAAAGTCGATCAGCGATTGAAAGGCAACTTTGACTTAGTGGGCAAATTTTCTTACATAGCAGACAACGAACGCATCAGCATTGAGGGCGACCCAGTAAATGTGCAGATTCTGCCCAATCCCAATATCGACCCATCCCTCATTGTCGACATCAAAGATTTTAAGGAAAAAGTAGTGCCTGAAATCACTCCGGTATCGGACATACCCGTCGCCTGCATCAGGCAAAAGCCTATGCCGTCGGGTGAACCAGACAACAGCTATGTTGTTAACCTTCTGGTTTACAAAGAAAGTGCCCAGAAATTTGCCAAAATTGAAGAAAAGATTCCGGCAGGCTACACAGCAGTAAACATCGACAGCAAGGAGGGTATTTTTGTTTTTAAAAACGGACAGGCCAAATTTTTGTGGATGAATCTTCCTCAAGCCCCATATTTTATTGTCTCGTATCGGCTCATCCCCTCATCGGCAAGCGCAACTGCACCCGCAATCAAAGGTCAATTTTCGTACGTTGTCGACGAAAAGACGATTGTAAAAGACATTGTTGAGAAAGATATGGATCTTGCCTCGCTGTCGGCCGATGACGTACGAAAACTGATAGAGGAAATGAAAGCTTCACCGGTTAAGATACCGGTCGAGGAATTACTGGCCCGAAAGACCGAAGAGCCTGCACCGACAACAGAACCTGCTGCTCAAACGCAACAAAAGGAAGCGGGTAGTCCCCGGAAACGCATCACCAACGAACAGCTGATCAAGGAAATTGACCCGGCCTACCTGCTTGAACCACAGGAAGGAGTATACTACAGGATACAAATTGCTGCAGGACATCGGCCTATAGATATTAAACGCTACTTCCGTCGTTATAAAATTACCGACGAAGTACGGGCAGAAATTCATGAAGGATGGCGAAAATATTCTATAGGTACTTTTACGGAATACAAACAGGCGCGTGACTACAGGGTACACATCTGGAACACTACCCCCATCAGTGATGCTTTCGTTGCTGCCTACAACAACGGTCAACGAATTACCGTTCAGGAGGCACTTATGATTACTAACCAGAAATGGTACAGATAAACGCATGAAAATATACTTAAGGATAACGGGCTTATTCATCGGAATACTTGGCTTTTACGGTCTGAAAGCACAGGAACTCGATTGGGAAAAAATGCTTATCGAAGACGTGGAAAACGTCAATCCGGTGTATATGCCCGTGGTAGGCATTGGTGTAGGGTATCTCAATTATTTTGGGGACCTGCGCAATAATGCCACCTCACCCCTGATGGGTAACCTAGCTTTCCGTGCCAACATGCATGCTTTCATCGACCAACATAAACATTTTAAGTTCAACCTGTATACCCTTTTTACCCTGCCCGGTAGCAATGGTTCGTCGATGACGGTCATCCAGCGCGACTACCAGCATCCCGATCGTAACTTCAGAATACAAACCGACCTGCTATCGTTCGGCGCCAATGCCCATTACGATTTCGATCACTTTATACCCAAGAAAAGCCTATTCCGTCCCTTTGTATCATTGGGACTGGAATTTACCACTTTCAACACAAAGGCCAATCTTACCAACACAAACGGTCCCTTTTATTACTGGACCGACGGTACCATCAGAAATCGTCCCCAGGCAGACGAACGTGGAGGGGATCTGGTTCAACCCGACAATGACTACGAAACCGACCTTCGCAGCAGTCCGCTCAATACCTCGGGGCAATACAACAAGTACACCCTGGCCGTTCCCATAGATGTGGGCATTGAATATAATGTTTCAAACCGAACCAGCGTAAGATTGGGCTATTCCTATCATATCAACTTTACCGACTATATCGACAACATCACGCCCACCAATCCCATTTTGGGCATAACCAATCGGAACAGGTTCGATAATCTTGGATATAGCTATATCTCTTTACACTTCGACCTGTTTTCCGACCCAAAAACCATCCGTATCAACCGATTGCTACTTGAACTGGAAAACTTTGACTACGACCTGATTGGCGATGAGGACGGCGACGGAGTGTTTGATATTAACGATCGCTGTCTACATACCCCCCGTGGCGTAGAAGTGGATACTGCTGGTTGTCCCTTTGACACCGATGGCGACGGTGTACCCGACTACCTTGATAAGCAACTCTACACGCCTGAAGGTGCCGTTGTTGACCGTGACGGAGTTGAAATACCTGATTCGTTGGCCCTGCAGGTTATTGCGCAGGAAGCCCTCCCCCGTAATCAGGTCGAAGCTTTCCTGCAAACAATGAATGACCTTGGATCGGGCGGTCGGCGAGGCCATTATACCGAAATCCCCGACAAATTCAAAAAACTCGACCTCGATGGCGACGGTTATTTGTCGTTCGATGAAGTACTGAAAGCCATCGATGACTTTTTTGACTTCGAATCAGATCTTACCACCGATGATATTTATGAGCTTAACGACTTTTTCTTCTCGCAATAAGTTGAGCTTACCTATGTCAAAACAACTTTTTGTTTTTGATCTCGATTTTACCTTGTGGGACGCCGGAGGGCTGTGGTGCGACTGTACTACTCCACCCTACCGTCGGGTCAATGGTTACGTAAAAGATGCCCAAAACCGCATAATTCAGTTATATCCCGACGTATGGGACATTATCCGTCTGCTCCGACAAAAGGGCCGACAGATTGCCATCGCCTCACGTACCGAACAACCCGGCTGGGCAAGACAGATTCTGGAACTGTTTGAATTACGGCAATGGTTTGATTATGAGGAAATATTTCCCGACCGAAAAATTTTCCACCTACAAAACATACAGCAAAAATCTGGAATCCCTTACAGCCAAATGGTTTTCTTTGACGATGAACATCGAAATATTGCTGATGTCAGCAGTATGGGAATAACTTCGGAGTGGGTTCAGCAAGGAATTTCGCGGCAATTGGTGGAAAAATATCTGTAAACGGAGATTACGGCTATTTTTTTTGCCGTATTAACAGCCAAAGCAATCCAATACCCAAAAAGATCACCAAACCTATAGCAATCTGGCCAATAAGCTTCCATTGCTGGGTTTTGGCGTTTAATTTTTCATTTTCAATTTCCTGAAAATTATATTTTCCCTGAAATTGTTCTATCAGCAATTTTTTTGAGAGTTCGCTGAGGCTGTCGTTTATTGACAGAAAATTGGCTGCATAAAGGGTGGCCAACTGATAATTATTGTCTCTGCGGGCAAGACAAAACAGTTGTTCGTAGAGGTCGCGGCAGAGTTCGCTAAGATTATATGCTTTTGCTATTTTAAGACTTTCCATAAGATAATTGACGGCCCGTTTGGGATCGCCTGTTTCGTCGAAAAGCGTTCCCATATTAAAGAGGGTAAGAGCAATACCCGCCGAATCGGCAATCTGTCGTTGCTGGTTGAGGGCTGCCCGGTAGGCATCGATTGCTTTCTCAGTATTACCCGAGGCCGCATAGGTATTCCCTAAGTTAATCAAGGTTTTAATTACCCCGATACGATTATCATCGGCAGAGAAGCGTGTATAGGCCTTCATAAAATACAGTTCGGCGCTATCGGCTGCCCATGTAGCCGTATCGTGATAACAGGTAAAAAAGAGTTGGCCCACATTGTTGAAGGTATTTGCCAGCGCATAGCTATAGCGTGTATTCTCAAGCATTCGGATAGCCTTCTGATAATAGTTCAGCGCAACGTTCCAGTCGCCCCGGGCATGATAGGTCATTCCCAGATTGTTGAATGTCAAAGCAATAGCCAGCGTATCTTTTCTTTTTTCGCGAATCCTCAATGCCTGCTGGTGAAAATCAATAGCTTTCTGGTATTGCGACAATTCGGCATAGACCAGCCCCATGTTACTTAGCACTGCAGCCCTTCTGCCGACATCGCTCATTTGATCTGCTATACCCAAACACCCATCAAAACACGCTATAGCTTGAGTATATTGCGAGGTGCGATAAAACAGTATGCCCAAATTATTGGTAGCATCAAATAAACCTTTAGGATACTGCAACGAATCGGCCCAATAGACCAATTTACGGGCTATCGACAGTACCCGGTGTGGCATTTTGTCGGCAAGATAATAACATACATCATTCAAAGCATCAACTTTCCCTCGGTCATCTTTTGCCGAATAGATTTTTGCCCGTAAAGTATCGGGTACCGGAAATCCATCGAAAACAGCTGTCGGCAAAGCCTGCAGCAAAAGGCAAAAAAACTGTGACGCTATGATCAACCCTATTGATTTCATGTCAGAAAACAACTAGCTTTTGAATGTCTGCGTGGTTTACCCCTAAAAGACGAATCAGATAAACCCCTTGTTTACAATTAAATTCATAGGTTTGCCGGCCATGGATAACCTCTCCCGCATATATATTGCGAATCTTACGTCCGTCCATATCAATCAATTCGATACGTACACGATCGGCTGTACGGAAATCACAACTCAGCCTAATGTAGCCGTTGTGTTGATTAACCCACATCGTTTTCGGCCGTGCCGGATAAACTACTGCCACGTTACCTACCTTTACCTGCTGGCAATACATATCGGAATCGTTGGTCAGATCGTTGAATACCTTCAGACATACAGTATAGGTACTATCGGCTGTATAATTATTGGCAGGGTCGATATTGATGGTATCCTTATTGCCATCGCCAAAATCCCATTCAAAACGTATACGTGAAACATCGCCCGAGAGAGCCCCACGGTAGCGAACACGCTTCGAACCTGCCTTTAATTGGCTGTTAGGAATAGCAAAGCGCGCAGTAAGCTTCGATGGGTCTGCCGTCAGATTCAGAATCTGATATACTACCTCACTTCTGCTTCCCCAACGGGCTTTCAGGCTCACAAGATAAATGCTGTCGTAACGATACCGGTGCACGGGCACCCTTTCAGCTGAGGTTGTACCATCGCCAAAATTCCATTCCACATCATCGGGATCCGACGCCCCCAAAGCAGAAAACATAACATTTTGCTTTCCTTTAATAAGATATGAGAACGATAGCGGATAATCCCCAAGGCCTACCGTTACCGGTTTGCATGCCGTATATCTTTTTTCCCCAGCCATCTGTGTAAGACATACCGTATATTGACCGGCCATAGCATACAGGTGTGCCGGTGCTGAATCGGTACTCACATCACCATCGCCAAACGACCACAGATAGGTACATGCCGTAGCAGCCTCCGACCGGTTAATAAATTGTACACCATTGGTATCGGGAAAGGTAAGAGCATCAAAATCGGGTAGGTATTGTAATTTTTCATTAGCCACCTTAAGCTTTACTGCATAAGTCGAAATTGTTTTGCGGGTGCTGTCCAAAAGAGAAAGTTGTACTCTGAAATTACCCGGATGAGCATAAATGTGTACCGGTTCCGTCTCAGCCGAAAAGTACCCGTCGCCAAAATCCCATTGCAAATGGGTCCATTGACCCACCGAAAGATTCTGGAAAAAGACCGTATCTCCCCTTTGAAAAAAAGAAAAACTGGCTGCACACATCTGCGTATCGGACCGTAGCAACACGGTAGTATCTTTTTCGCTGCTACAATATTTTCCTTCAATTATGAGACGGACGGTATAATAACCCGGCTGTTTCAACGCATATGTTACCGAAGATTGATTCACCCAACGTCTTACTCCTTCGATCTTCCAGTAGTTTTTTTTATAATCCCCAACCGACCGGTTGGTCATACGAAGAGTCATTCCGTCGGCCTGCACATCAAACAGGGCAGTGCATGAGACATCGGGTATTTCCACAGTCTTACACAGAGTATCGGCCTGCAGTTCATCTTTGGCCGAACTGATTGATTGCGTTATCATACACACCTGATAAACTCCAGGCACAGCATAAGTGTGCACATAATCCACAGCGGTTGTACTTTTTTCCTGCATCCCATCACCAAAATCAATAATATACACATCGCCCCCCAACGACAGGTTCTTCACCGTAATGGTTCGCGTAGCGACATCAGTTGTTATGTTCATCAACGACTTAGGGGCAGCCCATAATGGCTGAATTAACAGACAAATACCCGCCCAAAAAACATAAAACTTCATGACCCAAATTTTAGGTAATGTTATAATGATTGGATAGTACCTTGCCAGATTTTTAACAAAAAAATTAATATAATAATTATTCATCTAACATACCGATGCAATTTTCTATAAATAAGAAGTCTAAGTAAGGGAATCTTCTGAAATTTTATTGAGTTATCTAACAATAAATTGGTAAAAAACAATTTACTCGAAATAACTGATTCAATAATATCCACAAAGGCTTCTCCGCTATCTTTTATGGATGTTTCCCCAATTTTCTCAGTAAAGTATTCAAATGCCCTAATCATGAGTCGATTTTGACTCGGAAAGCCGGGATAAATTCAGTGGCTTTTTAAGCTGCACCAGATATGAATCGTAAATATCCTTGTCGGTGTCATTTAAGGAAAGTTTCGACTGGTAAGTAAGTGCTTTAGGATCCTTAAAACCGATAAATTGCTTTAAGTATATATCTTTTCTCTCTTTATTTCTTTCCGGATCAATTCCACTGTCGATTAAATCGGTCAACCATTTTAAACATCCAAGTATTATTAGGCTCAATGTTAGTATCCTTTGTTGACCGTCAATGATAGTGTTGGTTTTGTTATCTTCGGTCTGCAATACAATAGTTCCCAGATAATGAACCGACTCTTCATAATTTTTTAGTGCCAGAAAATCCAGCAACAAATCCTCCTAATGCGATTCCTTACATACCCGACAGTTACACGAAATTTCTGAATCCTGCCAGTTGGGAAGTAATTAAAAAGTAAGCAATAAAGGCGATCAGGAGGCGATATTTAGATGCACGTAGTCACAGACTTCGCCGATAGGCGAATCAAAGAATGTACGCATAACAAAAGGTAGTCAGTAACTCATAAAATTATTTTCGGATGAAGATATGGTACTAACCGCAAAGAACGCAAAGATATACGCAAAGGGCGCAAAAGAATTTTTCTTTGCGGTCTTTGCGCTATTCCTCGGCGTCCTCTGCGGTTTTTGACCTTAATTAAATTTATTTTCGGAAAAAACGAGTATGTCGACGCCGTAAACACAACAAACGGATGAAACCCCCATGATGCATTGCCTCACAACAAACAAAATGAAAATTTCAGGGGGGGCCGAGTCAGAGAGCAGGAATATGTATGTAAAAAATTGATAGTAAGTTAATTAATTAAATTTATTTTCGGATGAAGATAGTGTTAACCGCAAAGATATACGCAGAGGGCGCAAAAGAATTTTTCTTTGCGGTCTTTGCGCTATTCCTCGGCGTCCTCTGCGGTTTTTGACCTTAATTAAATTTATTTTCGGAAAAAACGAGTATGTCGACGCCGTAAACACAACAAACGGATGAAAATTGTAAGCAACATGCGAGTTCCATCCGGCCGAGTGGCTAATAAAAGAAGGCATTTATAACCAAATGGAAGTCAATAACTTATAAAATTATTTACGAATGAAAGAGCATAACGGAAAATTAGTTACTTTTGCCTCAAGCTAAAACAGGGATGAAGTAGGACCAGTTATGTCGATAAAAACAAGCCAATACATATATTTATTGAGGTGTTCGTTCCCTGCCTGCGACGGTATATTAGGATGAAACGACCCTGTTGATGCCGTAAACACAACAAGGAGGCTAACAAAAGAAGGCAAGTATAACTAAATGGAAGTCAGTAACTTAAAAAAATTTTCGGATGAAAAAGGAAGCAGTTGTTGGAATAGACATTGGGGGGACCTTTACGAAATTTGGGATAGTAGACAAAGAAGGCAATTGCTATTTTGAGGGGAGTGTACCCACGCAATCGGATGAAGACGATAGCGTAGAAAGCTACGTAACAAATTTATCAACAAAAATCAAGTCGGTCATTAATAACTTTCCGGATCTTGCAATACGTGGAGTAGGCATTGGCGTACCCAACGGGAATTATTACAAGGGGACTATAGAACATGCAGCCAACTTGAAATGGAAGGGTATTGTACCGCTGGCCGAATTATTCCGTAAGCATTTTGCGGTACCGGTAGTTCTTACCAACGACGCCAATGCTGCAGCCATCGGAGAAATGGTATATGGGGGAGCCAAAAATATGCGTGATTTTATTGTGATTACGCTGGGAACCGGATTGGGGAGCGGAATTGTTGCCAATGGGCACCTTATCTATGGCCACGATGGCTTTGCCGGAGAGTTAGGACACATAACTGTTTATCCCGATGGGCGTAGCTGTGGATGCGGAAGGAAAGGCTGCCTCGAAACCTACGTATCGGCTACTGGTATCAAGCGAACCGTTTTTGAACTGCTTGCTTCTTCCATGACCGATACCCCGCTGCGGGATATTCCCTTCAATGAATTGACGGCCGAAACCATTGCCAAACATGCCCAGATGGGCGACAGCATTGCTCTGGAAGCTTTTGACATTACCTCCAGAATTCTGGGACAAAAACTGGCCGATGCTGTTGCATTCAGTAGTCCCGAAGCTATTTTCCTGTTTGGCGGTCTGGCCAAAGCCGGAGACTTGTTGCTTGCCCCGACCCGTAAATATTTCGAAGAAAGCCTGATGCCCGTTTATCGCAACAAAATTAAAATTTTACTCTCGGAAATGACCGAAGTGAATGCAGCTGTCCTGGGCGCCGGCGCACTGGCTTGGAACGAGATACAAACTAAAAATTCCTGACTATGTTACTACAGGCTACCACCGTACAGATTACCCGAACCGAGTCGGCTCTCGACATCCTGCTGAAGGGGGGCTGGATACTGATACCCCTTTTCCTGCTGTCGATAGTGGCCATCTATTTTATCATCGAAAGATACACCCTGTACCGGTCGTACCGGCATATCGATACTACTCTAATTGAACGGATACGTAAAGCCATTTATGCCGGAGACTTTCGGCAGGTACAGCAATTGGCCAGTAATTACGACCATCCCATAGGGCGAATCATTGCAGCAGGACTTGAAAATCCTAACCGCCCTATTAATGACATCGAACAAATTATGACCGACCAATCGAAAACAGAAGTCTTCCTCATGGAAAAAAACCTAGGGTACATCGGTTCAATTGCAACCATTGCTCCCATGTTCGGTTTTCTGGGAACCATTTTTGGCGTCATTAAAATTTTCTACAACATTTCACTGGCCGACAACATCAGCATAGGTATCATTGCAGGTGGACTATATCAGAAAATGGTAAGTTCGGCGGTAGGTTTAACCATTGGTATTCTGGCCTATGCCGGCTTTTATTATCTAAATACGCAAATCGACCGAATTACCAATAATATGGAGGTGCAGCTCAATAAAGTGTTGCTGGCACTGAAGGATTATAAAAACTGCCTGAACTGTTAGGGAACATGAAAATCGAACGCAGAAAAACCCGTAGCTCGGAGGTGTATGTTGCCTCGCTCAACGACATCATGTTTTTCCTGCTGTTGTTTTTTCTGATTGTATCGACTATGGTTAATCCATCGGTCATCAAATTGCTGCTTCCCAAGGCCGAACATTCCGAACAAACGGTATCGAAACAAACCATCAACCTGACCATTACCAAGGACCTCAAATATTACTTGAACGACGAAGAAATCAGTCCCGACAAGCTGGAATTTCGGCTGAAACTGGCCATGCGCAAGGCTCAGGAAACAACCGTTATCCTTAGGGCCGACAGTGAAATCACGCTTCAGCCGGTCGTAGACGTAATCGATCTGGGCAATAAGCTAAAAATTAAAGTTATCCTGGCTACCCGCAAACAATAGGCGGAAAAGCTCTGAAAACCATGCTGTATAAATCTCGTGCCATTGTACTTCATTCCTTACGTTATGGCGACACTAGCCTTATCGTACATTTGATCACCGAAAAATATGGTCGGCAAGCGTTTATGGTAAAAGGGGTAAGATCCAAAAAAACGGCTTTCCCTCAAAATCTCTTTTTTCCCCTCAACCTGCTCCAGATTGAAGCATATTACCGTCCCAACGCTTCGTTGCAACGGCTTAAAGAGGCCACTCATTATCCTGCCTATGCAACAGTACATAGCAACCCGGTAAAATCGTCTGTTGCCCTGTTTCTGGCCGAAACCCTCTATCGCATTGTTCAGGTCGAACATCATAATGCCGAATTATTCGATTTTATCTACGATACATTGCTTTCCTACGATCAAATGGAAAGCGGCTACCACAACTTTCACCTGATATTTTTAATACATCTGCTCAAGTACGAGGGTTTCCTCCCGACCATGAACTATTCGGCCGAAAATAAAGTATTCAGTATTCATGCAGGCCGTTTTTTACCGCCCGATAAAGCGCGCCTCGATGATATGGATGAAATATCTTCACAGAAATTTGCCCAGCTGCTCCAGTGCAATTTTTCAAACATGAACCATGTGCCCCTAAACGCTAACGAACGTATGTATCTGCTCAATAAAATCATCGAATATCTGCAAGTGCATCTGCACCAATTTGCCCCCATTAAAAGTCTCCCCGTACTGCACGAGGTCTTTAAATTCTAAATCTCCTAAAAAACACAAGATACCGTAAGCCGAACCCATGATAGGTCATTCGAATACGATATCTTGTGCATTAACCCAAACAGGCTATAACCGCGAAGCCACTATGCCCCAATCGACAATATTCCACAGGGCACTCACGTAATCGGCACGCCGGTTTTGATAATCGAGATAGTAAGCATGTTCCCAGACATCGAAAGTAAGCAGTGGAACCAGTCCCGACCGCAACGGATTACCGGCATTCGATTCCTGCACAATATCGAGCGTTCCATCCGGCTTTTTTACCAGCCATGCCCAGCCCGAACCAAACAATGAAACTGCCGCCTGTGAAAACTTTTCCTTAAATTCTGCAAACGACCCAAAATGCTTTTTGATCAGTTCAAACAAAAGTCCATCAGGCTCGCCCCCACCCCGGGGTGAAAAACTCATAAAATAAAAGGTATGATTCCACACCTGAGCCCCATTGTTGAAAATAGGCCCATCGGCCTCACGGATAATCGTTTCAAGACTGGCTTCCTCAAAACGCGTACCCTTGATCAGGTTGTTCAGATTGTTCACATACGTCTGATGATGCTTCCCATAGTGAAACTGCATGGTGCGCTCACTGATGGCTTTCTCCAGCGCAGCAGCATCATAAGGTAAAACAGGCAATTCGTGTATCATAACTTAGGTTTTAAATAGTTTCCATAAAGTTACCAAGTTTTAGAAAAATTTCCTTACCGTTTTGCAATTTTTATAAAATGTTTTATTTTTGACTGACCATTCAGTCAAAAATAAATTTTACCATGAGTCCGCGAAAAACAGAAGTATGGCAAGCCCTAAAGGAAAAACGGAAAGAGGTCATTTTCAATGCCGGATTACAACTGTTTGCCCGCAAAGGTTTTCACCAAACAACCATGGAAGAAATTGCCCAACAGGTAGGGATTTCGAAGGGGCTACTCTATAATTATTTTTCGAGTAAGGACGATCTGCTCGAACAAATCATCCGAAGAGCATTCAAGGAAATAGATGACCTCTTCGATCCCAATCACGATGGTATCCTTACGGTCGATGAATTTGAATATTTTATCGAGGCCTATCTTAAACTGCTCACCGAGAAACCCGACTATTGGAAACTGATATTTTACCTGATGCTGCAACCGGGCATTCAATCAATTCTTAAAAAAATACAGGCGGATGAAACCACCACCGCTATTTTTAACATACTAACCCAATACCTCGAACGGCATGGATTCGCAAATGCGCGTCAGGAGACCCAGCTATTGCACTACATTTTCGACGGTTTAACATGGAACTACATCATGAATCCCAATGACGTGGATATTGAAACAATCAAACAAATTATTTTAAATCGTTATGTACAACCTTTTAAGGAACAATAAATTCCAGTGGTTACTGGTTTTAATGTTATGGACGGCAGACTTGTTCGGGCAAACTCCCGGCGCAAAGGAAATAGTAAAGCGATCGTACGACCTGATGCAGGGCGAAAGTAGCGAGTCGTACATGACAATTGAAATTATCCGACCGACATGGCAACGCACCCTTACGGTACACTCTTGGGCCAAAGGAAAAGACTACAGCATGACCGTCATTACCGATCCTCCGAAGGAAAAAGGACAAGCCTTTCTAAAGCGCAAAAACGAGATCTGGAACTGGCAGCCAGCCATTCAGCGAATGATTAAACTCCCCCCTTCGATGATGTCGGAGGGATGGATGGGTAGCGACTTCTCCAACGACGACCTGCTGAAAGAAACCTCGATTGTCGATGACTACGAACACTTGCTCCTGAAAAGCGAAACCCTCAATGGCACAGAATGCTACAAGGTTAAACTCACTCCCAAACCCGACGCTGCGGTCGTGTGGGGTTCGATCATCAAATGGATTAGCAAGGATCGTTTCCTCCAGCTAAAATCGGAATACTACGACGAGGAAAATGTACTTATCAAAACCGAATATGCCTCCGACATCAAAGAAATGAACGGTCGCATCATCCCCACCCGGTTCGAACTCATCCCAGCCGACAAAGCAGGAAATAAAACAATAGTAAAACTCCTGAAGGTAAAATTTAATATCCCCATCAACGAGTCGTTTTTCTCACAGCAACAAATGAAAAACCTGAAATAAGAAAGGCATGTGGACACTTGCTTGGCGAAATATCTGGCGTAACAAGCGAAGAACTACCATTACAGCAGCATCCGTAATGTTTGCTGTATTTTTTTGCATTCTGATGCGAGGATTTCAAATTGGCGCATGGAACGACCTGATTGACAGTGTCCTCCGATCGTACACTGGCTACGTACAAATTCACGCCCAAGGTTTTTGGGAAAATCGCACCCTCGACTATCTGATCCCCGAAAACGACCCAAAAATTAAAGCTATAGCCGATTTGAAAGCTCCCATCAAACAACTTATACCTCGTTTCGAATCATTTGCACTTGCCTCAAACACACAAAAAATCAAGGGCGTGATCGTAACCGGCATAACACCGGAAGTGGAAAAAAATTTTACTCGTCTGCATGAAAAAATTGTTTCGGGCAGCTATCTTGAAAAAAATGAAAAAGCTGTACTGGTATCGCAAAGGCTGGCAAAATTTTTAAATCTTGCACCGGGCGACTCGTTGGTACTAATGAGTCAAGGCTATCAGGGGGCAAGTGCTGCAGGACTTTTCAAAATTAAGGGTATTGTAAAACTCCCATCACCCGAGTTCGACAACCAAATGATATTCATGCCGCTGGAAACAGCTCAGGAATTTTATTCGGCACCGGGATTGATTACCTCATGGATTGTCGACCTGAAAAGTGCCGACGATATGAAAAAGGTCACACACACCCTGTCGGGCTACCTGCCGGAACAACAATACGAAGTCATGTCGTGGCACGAGATGCTGGTGGAACTTTACCAACAGTACATCAGCGACGAAGGCGGGTCGGTAATTATGATGATTATCCTTTACTTGATTGTGGGCTTTGGAATTTTTGGCACAGCCATGATGATGCTCACCGAACGTCGGTACGAACTTGGAGTGATGATGGCTGTAGGCATGCAACGCTTGCGGGTGAGTATGCTCCTAAGCCTCGAGCTCATGTTTATTTGCCTGCTGGGGCTCATTGCTGGTCTGTTAATCAGCATACCCGTGATTTCCTACTATCATTATCACCCCATCACCTTCAGCGGTCAGATGGCCGAGGCATATAAGGCCTTTGGCATGGAACCCGTATTATCAATAGCCTGGCGAACCGATTATATTTTCAACCAGCTGATCAACGTAACCATCATCGCAACTATAGCCCTTATTTACCCAATATATTCCGTCTTCCGTCTAAATCTTACCCAAGCTCTTAAACGATAGAACATGATTCTACTGGCATGGAAAAATATATGGCGCAACCGGACACGAAGCATGATCATGCTCGTGGCCATAATCATTGGCGTCGTAAGCGGTTCACTCTTTACTGCTTTCTACAACGGGATGATTTATCAACGAATTAATGACGCCATCTCAAACGAAACCTCCAATATTCAAATCCATGCAGCCCAATTTCTTGAAAACAAAGAAATAAACGACACCATTCCCCAGATCAAGACTATACTTAACCATATCGACACCCTTACTTCGCTTAAAGCATATAGCTTACGATTTAAGACAATGGCCATGATCAGTTCGGTCAGCAACAATACCGGGGTGATATTGATCGGAACAGACCCCAACCGCGAAAAAGTCACAACCAACATCGAGAAAAAAATTGTACACGGGCAATATTTCGGAACCGACAAAAAAAATTCGTTACTGGTAGGTGAAAAACTGGCCGAAAAGTTAAAACTGAAGTTGCGATCGAAAGTGGTAATCACCCTGCAGGACAGCAAAGGCAACATCGTATCAGGCGCATTTCGGGTGGTAGGGATTTACAACACCGGCAATACAGGGTTCGACAGCAGAGTTGTATACACTACACAAGCCGATATACAAAACTTATTGGCCGATACTTCCCTATACATCCACGAAATTGCCATTGCACTTCAGAACGACGGACTTACCGGCAGTCATGCGGCCCAACTACAGGCTACCCTTCCCTTTGTTGATATCAAAACATGGAAAGAACTATATCCCGAAGTTGGTCTGATGGCTGACTACACGCAATATTTACAGCTGATTTACATGACTATCATTTTTTTGGCACTCAGCTTTGGGATCATCAACACCATGCTTATGTCGGTAATGGAACGAACGCGTGAACTGGGCATGCTCATGGCCATAGGCATGAAACGATGGAAAATATTCCAGATGATAACCTACGAAACCATCATCCTACTGGGATCAGGTACCATAGCAGGGCTGGGACTTTCGTACCTCTTGATTGAAGTACTCACAGTCACTGGCATTAATCTGGCCAGCTTCGCCAAAGGTCTGAATCAGATGGGTTTTAGCGCCATGGTGTACCCGGTACTTTCGCTACGTGAGTATCTGCAAACCATCGGACTGGTAATTGTGGCAGGTTTTCTGTCGTCAATTATCCCGGCACGAAGGGCATTAAAACTTTCTCCATCCGAAGCATTACGCAAACAATAACAAAATATCATCAGCCATGTCAGCCATAATCGAAATAAACAACCTCAGCAAGGTTTACCACGAAGATGGGAACGAGGTTATTGCGGTCGACAACGTCAGCCTGCAAATACAGCAGGGTGAATTTACAGCCATCGTAGGCCCATCGGGATCAGGTAAAACTACGCTGTTAAACCTACTGGGAGGCATTGACAAACCCACCAGCGGCCAGATTATTGTAGATGGTATCGATATCACACGTCTGAGCTTTTCGCAACTGGTCGACTTCAGGTTGCACAACATTGGATTTGTTTTTCAGAGTTACAACCTGATTCCGGTACTCACTGCCAAAGAAAATGTTGAATTTGTAATGTTTCTGCAAAACCGACCCAAGGCCGAACGCGAAAGACGTAGCACGGAGTTACTTACTGCCATAGGACTTGCCGATCGTATGAACAGCCGGCCATCGAAGTTGTCGGGTGGGCAGCAGCAAAGAGTAGCTGTTGCTCGCGCACTCGCACCCCGCCCAAAATTTGTGCTGGCCGACGAACCCACCGCCAATCTCGACTCCCGATCGGCCGAAAACCTGCTGGAGATGATGGAAATGCTTAACCGCACCGAAAATATTACCTTCATCTTTTCGACCCACGACCCCCGGGTGATGCGAAAAGCCCGCCGTATCATCACCCTCCTCGACGGACACATCGATAACGATACCCGCTTATGAACAAAACATTTGCATACACACATTTCCTTGCGAGAATATTCACTTTCATCGCATGGCTGGTAACCCCAACCACCAGCCATGCCCAAGACACCACAGCCAGAAAACTGGAAATCAACGGCTACATCAGCAGCCTACAATCGGCTGCCTTCGATAATCCCGCAAACGCATGGCACACTTCACAACTGATCCACAACCGTATCAACATAAACGCCAACCTATGGCAAGAAAAGCTCAAATGCTTTGCCAGCCTCCGCAACCGGCTTAGCTGGGCCGATAAGATCGATAACCAACAACTCTTCACAGCCATACAATCCGGTCAAAGCGGCTGGATCGACGCCAATTTCGACCTGGCAAAAGGCCAATCATACCGACTTAATACCGAAATCGACCGCTTTTATCTTTCGTACGAACACAAAAATGTGATCGTCTCGGCCGGTCGTCAGCGAATCAACTGGTCACAGACTTTCGTATGGAACCCCAACGATCTTTTCAATGCCTATTCGTTTTATGATATCGATTACATCGAACGCCCGGGTAGCGATGCAGTACGGATTCAATATTTTCCGACCGAAGTATCAACAGCCGAAGCTGCCCTGAAAATTGACCATAACCAAAAAGTAACCGCCGGCATAATGTATCGTTTCAATACCCATGGCTACGACATTCAACTGTTGAGCGGACTGCTCGAAGAAAGCGATTACGTTGCCGGATTGGGCTGGTCGGGCAGTCTGTTAGGACGTGTGTCGGTACGGGGTGAGATAACATGGCTGCATCCAACCACCCTTGCCGACAGCGCTGAATCATCCCTGCTGGTCGCCCTATCCGCAGATTACACATTCCCTTCGTCACTCACCCTGCAGGGCGAATATTATTTCAACCAACTGGCTCCGCACTCATTCGATCAATTGACATTTCTTAATTACCTCAACTCCACTGGCAACATCAAAACCCTCTCCCCTTCGCGTCACAACCTTATGACGCAAATCGGTTACCCTTTTACCCCCCTGATCAACGGCAGCATTGCCATAGTATTTATGCCCTCCCTCAACGGATATTACTATGCCCCATCCATCACCTGCTCGTTGGCTCAGAACCTCGATGCTTCGCTTTTCTGGCAAGCATTTAACATTCACTTCGAAAACAAATCTTTGACCTACAACTTACTGATGATTCGATTAAAATTTTATTGGTAATTCCATCTTTATTATTACCTTTCTGGAAAAATTTCAAAAAATACTAACTTTATCAGGATACTTAATAGCATGCATATTATGCAGGGCTGATGAAATTTCACGTACTAAAAAAGTCATTCAGCTCGCTTAATTTTGCATACATTATTAGTACTTTAGCGACAGTTCATGGGGATGAGGATATGGAAGATGATAAGCTGCAGCAGATTAAGCTTCTGGAAGAAATAGTAACAGAATATGAAAACATGCTGGCATCGCTGGTAGGGAATATATTTTTTCCTGCCTACCTGACCAGCACCGACGGACGAATGCTGCAATGTAATCAGCACTTTGCCGAATCTATAGCAAAAGCACCCTACGAAATCATAGGCCACACGATACAGGAAATCTTTCCGAACGAACTGGCACAGATGATTCTGGAACAGAACGAACAGGTCATAAAATATAAACGAAGTTTCTCCTTTCAGATTCAACGCAACGGACAATGGTATCTTTCGAATAAACTCCCCCTGTTAAACGCCCGTAACGAAGTTAAAGCCATACTCACCATCGATCGATCGCTCAGCGAAAACATCGAACTTTTCAGTTCTCTGCGCGAAGAAAAGGAACTGCTTCGATCGCTGATGGAAAACACCCACGATTATATTTTTTTCAAGGACATCCGACATGCCTATACACGGGTCAACAGGGCTATGCTCACGTTGATGAATATTACAGATGAAAAGCTGGTCATTGGTCGTACCGACGATCAGTTTTTTAATTCTGAATTTGCAACCAACCGCCGCAAATACGAGGAAGAAGTAGTCGATAAGGCCAGACCCCTCCTGAATGTTGAGGAGAAACTGGTTATAGATCAATCCGTGATATGGCTTTCGTCGAACTTTAGTCCTCTTTTCGATGACAAAAAACAAGTAGTGGGAATAGTAGGTTTTTCGCGCGATATCAGTGGTCTCAAACTCCTCATTCAGGAACTCGATAAGGAAAGCACATTTCTGCGCCTGATCATGGACAACATTCCCTACACCATTTACTTCAAGGACGTTCACGGACGTTTTACCAGAGTCAATAAAGCTCAGGCTTTACTTCTCGGGATCGACGAACCGTCACAGGCAATTGGCAAAACCGATTTTGACTTTTTTGACCCGGTCACGGCAGAAATGACCTTTAAAGACGAGCAATGGATTATGCAACAGGGCGTTCCTCTCTTCGAAAAGATAGAACAACTGACCGATAGCAAGGGCAACACACGTTGGATGTCGGCCACAAAAATCCCAATCAAAGACGAAAAAGGTAACATCACCGGCCTGGTAGGCATTTCCATCGATATTACCGAACGTCGTAAGGTAGAGGAAAAGCTCCGGGTAGCCAAAGAAAAGGCCGAAGCATCCGATCGACTCAAAACTGCCTTTCTGGCCAATATGAGTCACGAGATTCGAACCCCCATGAACGGTATTATCGGATTTGCCAATCTGCTGCGTACTCCCGGAATTTCGGACGAAGAAAAAAATGAATACCTCGACCATATTACCAGTTGCAGCAACACTCTGTTGAACCTCATCGACGACATTATAGATATTGCCAAGATAGAATCGGGACAACTCAAGCTACGCTATGCCGAATACAACATCAACACTCTTATCGATGATCTTTACAGCACTTTTGCGGTAATTATGCAAAAGGAACACAAAGAAATGATCGAACTGAGAACCAACAAAACCCTGCCCGATCATCTGGCACATATATATACCGATCCTTTCCGGCTCAAACAAATCCTGACCAACCTGCTCAGCAATGCAGTCAAATTTACCCTTCATGGCAGCATTGAGTTTGGGTATCATCTCAACGAGCATCAGCTGGTCTTTTACGTAAAAGATACCGGTATTGGCATCCCTGCCGATAAAATTTCCGTAATTTTTGAACGTTTCGGCCAGATCCTCGACAATCCCTACATTAATAAAAAAGGAACCGGTCTGGGATTGACCATATCCTATAACCTGGCCCAAATGCTCGGAGGCGCACTGTGGGTAGAGTCAGAAGTCAACCACGGATCGACCTTTTATGTTTCGATCCCCTACCATTTGGTGGAATCAATAGCCCATCCCGATCACCATCAACCCATATCCGACGACCAGCTGCTGACGCAGTTGCAGGGAAAAACGATCCTCATTGCCGAAGACGAAGACTATAATTTCTTATATTTTAAGCATTTACTAAAAGACTTGCAGCTTTCCATTCTTTGGGCAAAAACAGGAGAAGAAGCCATTACTCTGGTAAAACAAAATCCTGACATATGCCTGGTATTGATGGATTGCAAGATGCCAGAAATAGACGGATACGAGGCTACTTCTGAAATCAAGAAAATTGCACCTCATCTGCCCATTATCATGCAAACAGCCTTTACCGCCGGCGATGAACAGGATAAGGCCATGCAGGCAGGCTGCGATGCTTTTATCACCAAACCTATTTCCCAAAAAATATTGTTTCAGCACCTAAAAGCATTTCTGTTAAAAAAATGAGTCCCTCGCAATTTCAAGTCGACCTTTCTCGATTCGACAACTCATGGTATCATCCCGGCCGTAGCAAAATATGGTTGGTGCTTTGGTACCTGACCAACGAAATATTTTTCCGCAGCGGACTGCTTCCGGTATCATCCCTCAAATGCTGGATACTTCGATGTTTTGGCGCTAAAGTTGGCAAAGGAGTAGTCATAAAGCCCCATGTAAATATCAAATACCCATGGAAGCTGGTCGTTGGCGACCATTGCTGGATTGGCGAGAACGTATGGATCGACAACCTGGCCGAAGTGGTTATGGAAAGTAATGTTTGCCTATCGCAGGGTGCCATGTTGCTCACGGGCAACCATAATTTTCGTCTTCCTACTTTCGACCTGATGGTAAAACCCATTTCGCTTCGCAACGGCGTGTGGATTGGCGCACAAGCAATAGTATGCCCAGGAGTTACTGCCGATTCACATGCAGTACTCACGGTAGGGTCAGTTGCAACAAAAGATCTCGAAGCATTCGGAATCTATTCGGGAAACCCAGCCCAAAAAATTAAAAACCGATGGTAACGCACAAATAAAACCATATGGACAGACCTAAAATAAGCATTATTACAGCTACATACAATAACCGACTCACCATTGAACACACCATACATTCATTATTATCCCAAACCTACAAGAATATCGAATACATAGTCATCGATGGGGCTTCGTCCGATGGCACCCTCGATATCCTTGAGCGTTACCGGAAGCACATCAACATTTTTGTATCAGAAAAAGATAACGGCGTATATGAGGCACTCAACAAAGGCCTTGTACGTGCCACCGGCGATATTCTCGGATTCCTTCATGCCGACGACAGCTTTTACTCAGATCTAACGCTTGAAACAATTGCTAAGGCATTCCTTAACGACTACATAGTTGCAACCTATGGCGATCTGCTGTATGTACACCCAACCAATCCTTCCCAAATCATACGTTACTGGGTAAGTCAACCCTTTACCCCTGATCTGCTGAAAAAAGGCTGGATGCCTGCCCATCCCACGTTGTTCTTCAAACGTACGGTAATAGATGAAATTGGCCTGTTCGACACCCGATATCACATTGCAGCCGACTACGACTACATGCTGCGCATGTTGAACCATTACCCACCCACTGCATTTCACTATATCCCCGCCGTCATTACCTATATGAAAGTGGGAGGCAAAAGCAACCGATCGTTGCGCAATATTATCAGAAAAATGCGGGAAGACTACCAAATCATCCAACATCATCATATTGGCGGCATACCCACCCTTTTGCTCAAAAACGTATCAAAAATCAATCAGTTCTTTAAACCTGCCAAACATTATTCTTCCTAGAACTGAAAGGTCTACTCTCCCAACCCCAAACATGATTTTTATCACAATCACCATTTTTTTAACGTATTTAACAATTTTCCCATAAAAATAATTATATCTTTGTATCGAAATATTTAAATATTTATATATAAATGATTGACAAGAAAATAGATTTAACGGCATGGCCTCAATGGCTGAAAAACAGGAGATTCTGGAAAATCATAATTTTCACAGTAGTGGGTATGATTTTAGGATATTTGTATTATTTTTACGTAGGTTGCCAGTCGGGCACCTGCCCCATTACAAGCAATCCCTATGGTAGCGTAGCCGTAGGCGGTATAATGGGTTTTTTGCTGAGCAAATAAGTAGTTTTCCTGATATTAGCAACAATTTGCAAATAATAATTGTTAAATAAGTAAAGATTAAAATTTATGAACGAGCATGTTGACGCTTAAACACAACAAACCAAATGAAAATATTTTAAACATGCGAGTTCCATCCGGCCGAGATGCTAATAAAAAGGCAAGTATAACCAAAGGGGAGTTAGTAACTTATAAAATTATTTACAGATGAAACGAGCATGTTGACGATGTAAACACAACAAACGGATGAAAATTGTAAGCAACATGCGAGTTCCATCCGGCCGAGTGGCTAATAAAAGAAGTTAAGTATAACCAAATGGAAGTCAGTAACTTATAAATTATTTTCGGATGAAATCGGTTAAAAAAATATGGTTACTCACAGCAGTATCCATAGCAGTATTGGTAAACTGCAATGCAGGGGATCCAAAAAATGAAAGCAAAGGTGATATCATACACCTGACCAAAGCCACATTTAAGTCGCAAGTATTTGATTACGAGAAAAATAAAGAATGGAAATATGCGGGTCAAAAGCCTGCCATAATTGATTTTTATGCCGACTGGTGTGGGCCATGCCGCATGTTAGCTCCTGTAATGAACGACATTGCTAAAGAATATGCAGGTAAGGTTGTTGTGTACAAGGTCGACACAGATAAAGAACGAGAACTGGCATCGGATCTGGGAATAACCAGCCTGCCGACGTTGGTATTTATTCCGGTCAACGGAAAACCACAGGCTACAATGGGAGCCTTACCCAAAGCCGAACTGGTAAAAATTATCAATGAGGTACTGCTCAACGAACAGGCCAAAAAATAAGACTAAATGTCTAATTAAAAATTTACCATTATGAAAACTAACGTTGGAACAACCGATCGCGTGGTACGCATTCTGCTGGCCTTTGTATTGGCTGGGCTCTACTTTACCGGCACCATTTCCGGAACCATTGGCATCATTGCCCTCATCCTGGCCATAGTGCTAGTAATCACAGGCCTTGTAGGTTTCTGTCCGCTTTATTTGCCCTGCCGTATCAACACCTGCAAAAAAGAACAGAGCAATAATTAACAGTTCCTGCACATAGCTTACAGCCCCTTTCGACTCTAACCGATAGAAAGGGGTTATTTTTTTTATACACAGCATTTGACATTTTTTTACTCCTCCTCGCAATCTTTTTCACCGCCGTCCCATACGATGTGTTGTACCTTTCGGCACAGAAAGTCTAACTATTAAAACCGCAAACGTATGGAAAAGAACTACAATTTTTATCAACGCTTCCTTGGCAAATTTCAGTATAGCCTTATAGCAGGGCTAACGCTAATTGCCACCAGTGTTATGGGACAACCAGCATTGACCCCTAATGGTGGACTTGAAGAGGCGAGTGCAGGGGCCACATCGGCCGATCCCTGGTTTTTGGGAGCATCAAGTGGTAGCGCCGAATTTACGGTTATCGATACCGTAGCACACTCCGGAAGTAAGTGCTTGTTTATTAATGTAATCCAAAAGTACACTGGTAATTTTTGGGATATCCAGGCTGTTTACGAGCACATCCCTGTCAGTCAGGGGGCGTATTACCGGGCAACCTTTTATGCACGGAGTACAAGTGGTTTTTCACTCCGCGCAGCCATCGGCACTTATAACAACTATGCCGAACTGACCAACTCAACCTTTACGGTGGGAAAAGACTGGACCAGAGTAGCCCTGGTATGCTATAACCCCGATCAGGACGAATTGCGGGTAACCATCAGCGCATTCGAAACCGGACAATACTATATCGACGACATGTCGCTCATAGAATCACCCATTGCCGGTGCCACGGTGGTTCCTACCGGCGACAGCATAATCATCCAAACCATCACTAGCATTGATGCCGGAAGCAACTTCGACCCGGCAGCATTTACAGTCACCGTCGATGGTACAGAAGTCCCCGTAAACAATGTAGTAATTGTCCCCAAAAAAAACAACCAACTGGCGCTTATCATGAGCAAGACCATCCTGCCTAATCAGAAGGTAGAAATAAGTCATGTGGGAGGAAAAATATTCTACAGCAACACCAACAACCTGCCCGACGACAACCTGATAGCCTTCAGCGACGAAGCCTTCAATCTCTCGAAAGCATCGGGCAACAGTATTGCTACAACTCAAACAGGACGTATAAACATCTTCCCCAACCCGGCTGAAAGATATATCTCGGTAGCGCACAATCGTCCGATTGCCAGCATTGAAATTTATACCCTCAGCGGACAGTTGATCAGCCGCCTGAAAAATCCGTCGCGCATGGTCGATATTAGCCAATTATCGGCAGGTACCTATCTAATGGTAATTCAGGATGAAAACGGATCGCAATACCGTTCCCGTTTGATTAAAAAATAAATCACATTATGGTTGAGCCGCAGCACTTTCGCGGCTCAACTTTTTTTTGCATCCAAAATAATTCAGCATATTTGTATGTTTTAATTTTCTTTTAGCAATACTACTATTGCACAACCTCCCGGACGGCGTGAACTCACCGTTTCCTTACACGATAAGGTAAAAAACTTTGCCGAATCAGCAGGGAGGTGCTCGACCACCAGAAAATTACGATTTGCTTGATATTGCAAAGCTTCGTCACGCTAAGCAAAAAAATAATAAATAGTCCCTGAACAAAAACCCACTTCTTTGGGTTATATAAGTAGAATTAGACATCTTTTTTTCCTGTTTTTATTTGGAATTAATCTAAATATAAAATAACTTTGTACATGGATTAGAAACCTTAAAATTATACAACTATGGCATTCGAATTACCAAAATTAGAGTATAGCTACAACGCTTTAGAGCCCTACATTGATGCACAAACGATGGAGATACATCATACCAAGCATCATGGGGCATACACGACCAATCTGAACAACGCCCTTGCCAATATTCCGGGGGCACCAACCAACATCGAAGACATACTCCGCGAAGTATCGAAGTATCCTGTTGCCGTAAGGAACAATGGTGGTGGGTATTACAACCACAATCTGTTCTGGAAGTTAATGAAGCCCAATGGAGGAGGACAACCCCAGGGCGACTTGGCCGACGCTATTAATCGTTATTTTGGATCGTTTGATAAATTCAAGGAAGTTTTTTCCAATGCTGCTGCAACGCGATTTGGTAGCGGCTGGGCTTGGCTTATAGTGAAAGCCGACGGATCGCTGGCTGTAACCTCCACGCCCAATCAGGACAACCCCCTGATGGACATCGCAGAAGAAAAAGGCAAACCCATTCTCGGAATCGATGTATGGGAACATGCCTACTACCTGAAATACCAGAACCGTCGCCCAGAATATATAGCCGCATTCTGGAACGTAATTAACTGGGATGAAGTAAGTCGATTATTGAAATCGTAATTATCTCCTGAGCTTTATTCATATTCCTCCTTTTCTTGTTGTAATAGGGCAGCCCTTGGGGCTGTTCTTTTTTTTACGACTTTGGTAAAAGATTTTGATAAAAAAATAGTACATTATATGCCCTTACAGTTTTACTGCATTTTAGGAAAACATCCACCAATATTTTGAAACAAATTTGCGATGCACAACCTGCCCAAAATATCTGAAATAATCATAAAGAATATGAATAGGCTAAAGCCGGGGGAATACCGCCAAACTATCAATTGCCCTATTGAGGCTATCATTGTGGAAACGGGCCTTTTCAGGATCCCACATAACTGAAATAAATTTTCCTAGAATTGCATTATAACCCGGACCAACCTTGCCACATCCGATAGGAATCAGGTCTCGCATATTTTGTTTGCTCCGTCGTGCCAGACTGATTATAAACTCTTTTGGATCATTAATAGTTTCTGTATTGGTTGGGATATTTTTTACGGAAATACCCAGATAACGAGCAAAATTAGCTCTATCGGCCAGAATCCATGCTTCCACCTCTCTTACCATAATGCGAAGCATAAATTGAGGCGAATGTACATGTAGAAGTTTTAAGTCCTGAAGCATAGAAGGAGCACATTCATCCCGGTCCAGATCAATGCAAACAATATGAGGATAGTCTATTGCAGCCTTGTATAAATTATGAATTTTCTTCAATATCTTATCCTTCCCGCCTGAATTTTGATAATCTGCCCATACATTACTGCGGTATATTTCCAACAGTTTTCTGATACACAATTCCTGTAACTGATCCTCAACAATCACATGAATAAAAACATTCCGTATGATGTTCATCAATCGAAAGATATTGTAAGTTGATGAATATTTGCCGGCTTAGTTTTATTGATCAGTAGATCCCCAATCGGCAGGCCGTATTTTAAATAATTTTTAACCTCATTGAGTTGTGCACATTCGACAACACGACTACCCTCCTGCAGTAGAGTTTCAACGAGTAGTACTTCCTCAGGGTTGACACTGGTATTGTTCAAAAGATCATAACTATGCGTAGTAAGTATCACCTGACGTTTACCGGACTTTTTACGCTGCAACTGATAAATAATATCGGGTAAAACAGAAACGATAGAAGCATGAAGGGAAAGTTCCGGTTCCTCGAGCAGAATAGGTTTTGTTCCATCCTGTAACGACCAGAATAAACCAATCATTCGTAAGGTGCCGTCGGAAAACTGTCGTTCATTGTGTTTAACAGCCTTGGAACGCCATTGTGAAAAGGTTGCCTCGAAATGCGGTACTCCTGTCTCATCGACCTCAAATTGTAAATCCGTCAAATTAGGTAATGCTTTTTTCAATCCATTGGTAATACGCCGCAGATAAGCATCGCGAGTTTTTTTATTCATTTTCTGAATACGATCCAGAAAATCACGTCCAAAATAATCTTCTCCCTTTGTAGTTTTTAAAAACGATTTGGGATCTCGAATCAGCTGAGGAATCAGGTGAAGATATGAAATTTCACCTAAGCATTCAACAAATGACCGAAACCGTTCATTTATGGTTGCCTGTTCGATATGGGTAAAGCCGGCTTGATAGTCCGATGACTCCGATTGATATTGACGATTGATATATATTTCTTGGGTCAATAAATTTCTTAAAAATTCCTTCTTGACTACGGCACGAAGGTCGGAAATTCCCCCACCAGTTTGATTAAAAGTCAACTCATAGTCCCATTCCGGCTGATCCTTTTCATTATTAATGACTATCCCAACAGATATATCGGAATTTTTCCGAGCAGCTACACAACGGATTGATGAAACTCCGTCGCGAAGGCCAAAAACAGCTTCCTGTAGTCCTCCTCCCTGTTTCACAATATCACGCAAGAATCTTATGGCATCCAACAAATTACTCTTTCCGGAAGCATTAGGGCCAACAATAAATACCCTATATTGCAGCGAGACATCTACCTGAGGAAAATTTTTCCAGTTTGTCAATTTAAGCCTTGAAATGCGCATGGATTAGGTTAAAATTTTAGGTTTAATATAACCCAATTTATTAGGTTTAATAAAAAAAATCACGCTCCATGGCCCCCATTTACTATTGCACTGAGGTATCCCTGATATACTTGTTGAATGCCTTCACGAAGAGGAATAGTATATTTCCAGCCCAGTCGTGTCAGCTTGCTAACATCGAGCAGTTTCTGAAAAGTACCATCGGGTTTGGAAGTATCCCAGCGAATCGTGCCGCCGAATTGTACAACCTCACGAACCATCTCAGCCAGTTCGGCAATGGTCAGGTCGGTACCTGTGCCGATATTGATATGGGTATTTCGAATCTCGCCGGAAGCGATTTCGGCCACCAGATCCCTGAAATGAACATTTTGCATGATAAACACGCAGGCATCGGCCATATCGTCGGCATGAAGAAACTCACGACGTGGCCTGCCGCTTCCCCATAAGGTTACCACAACGGTATCCGATAGCTTTTCTATTCCGTATTTTTTTAGTACCTGTAAAATTTCTCCTTCGGTTGACTGTCCGTCGACCGATTCAATGGGGAGCGACTGAAGATCGGCACGGATCAGGCGCCAGTTATCCTCCTGCAGTGCTTTGGCAAGATGCATTTTACGAATCAGAGCCGGCAGCACGTGTGATTTTTCGAGATCATAATTATCGTTTGGGCCGTACAAATTGGTAGGCATCACCGCCAGAAAATTGGTACCATATTGCAGATTGTACGATTCGACCATTTTAATCCCCGCAATCTTGGCAATAGCATAGGGTTCATTGGTATACTCAAGTTCTGAGGTAAGTAAATAATCCTCACGAAGGGGCTGAGGGGCATTTTTGGGATAAATGCAGGAACTACCCAGAAAAAGTAGTTTTTTTACACCGGCTAAATAAGCCGCATGAATTACATTGTTCTGAATCTGCAGATTTTCGTAGATAAACTGGGCGCGATAGGTATTGTTGGCCATAATTCCCCCCACACGGGCAGCAGCCAGAAAAACATAATCGGGACGTTCGGCTTCAAAGAAGGCAAGGGTAGCTCGTGCATCGGTAAGGTCGAGTTCGGCATGGGTTTTTCCGATGATATTGCGAAAACCTTTCTCAGACAGTTTACGGACAATAGCACTACCCACCAGTCCCCTATGCCCTGCTACATAAATTTTGGCATCTTTTTCCATCACTTTATCGTTTTTTGAACGCATTCCCAGTCGGCCTGCACCATAATTTTCACCAGTTCCTTAAAAGTAGTTTTGGGTTCCCAGCCCAGCAGTTTTTTGGCTTTGGAATAATCTCCCACCAGCAGGTCGACCTCGGTAGGCCGGAAATAGGCTGGGTCTATTTTGATGATGGTTTTACCGGTTTTGGCACATACGCCAATTTCGTCTACCCCTTTACCCTTCCATTCGACCTCGATACCCAGCTCTTTGAAAGCGAGTTCGGCAAACTCGCGCACGGAATGGGTTTCGTTGGTAGCCAGCACAAAGTCTTCGGGGGTAGGGTGTTGGAGTATACGCCACATACCCTCTACATATTCGGGAGCATATCCCCAATCGCGTTTAGCATCGAGGTTACCCAGATACAGTACATCCTGCAGCCCGGCCTTAATGCGTGCTGCTGCCATGGTAATCTTGCGGGTCACGAAGGTCTCACCCCGGCGCGGCGACTCATGATTAAACAGTATACCATTACAGGCAAAAAGATTATAGGCTTCGCGATAGTTAACAATAATCCAATACCCATACAATTTAGCCACAGCATAAGGGCTACGAGGGTAAAAGGGGGTAGTTTCGTTCTGGGGTACCGCCTGTACCTTACCGTACAGTTCACTGGTAGAGGCCTGATAAAAGCGTGTGGGTATTCCCGTCTCCTTAATTGCATCGAGAAAGCGAAGTGTCCCCAGTGCATCCACCTCGGCTGTATATTCGGGCACATCGAACGATACCTTGACATGACTCTGGGCAGCCAGATTATATATTTCGTCAGGCTGAATCTTCTCGAGCAAACGATTGAGATTGCTGGAGTCGGTCATATCGCCGTAATGCAGGAAAAGTCGCACATCCTTATTGTGCCTATCCTGATACAAATGATCGATCCGGGCAGTATTAAACGAGGATGAGCGCCGAATCATACCATGCACTTCGTAACCCTTTGAAAGCAAAAGCTCGGCCAGGTACGAACCATCCTGTCCGGTTATTCCGGTAATTAGGGCTTTTTTAGTCATTGATAGATATTTTAGTTACTTCCTGAGTTTGAGAATTAAGGCAGTATTTTTCCTTTGATTCGGGACAAATAGCTATTCCATTGCTATCGAAGTGTAATTTTATCCCATACTCGCTCACCCAACCGGTCTGACGTGCAGGATTACCGACCACTAGGGCATAGGGCTTCACATCCCGGGTCACTACTGCACCAGCGCCAATAAATGCATATTGCCCAATAACAATTCCGCACAGGATGGTGGCATTGGCCCCGATGGTCGCCCCCCGTTTAACCAGGGTAGGTTTAAACTCATGTTTACGATCGACAGCACTGCGCGGATTGATCACATTGGTAAAAACCATAGACGGTCCAAGGAAAACATCGTCCTCGCAGGTAACACCGGCATAGACCGAAACATTATTCTGAATCTTAACATTATTTCCAATAATCACATCTCGCCCTACAAACACATTTTGTCCGATAACACAGTTCCTCCCTATTTGGCAAGGCATAAGATGCGAGAAATGCCATATAGCAGTGCCCTCACCAATTTGACAACCCTCGTCAATGACGGCAGTAGGATGAATAAAAATACCGGACATGGTGCGAAATTTTCGCAAATCTACAAAAAAATCGGGGGAGACTGTTAAAAATGTAAACCTTGTTTAGCCAGCAGGTCGAGTATTTCTTCCTTTCTCGGGGCAGAGGGTTGTGCGCCAAGACGTGTAACCGACAGTGCTGCAGCAGCGTTGGCAAATTCAACAGCTTTTTTTACAGGCATACCCTGCGTACAGGCTACAGCCAGTGATCCACAAAATACATCTCCTGCTCCGGTAGTATCCACAGCATCCACCTTGATACCGTCAACAAAGAAGCGTTCCTCTTTACCGGCAACATATACCCCTCGTTCGCCCAAGGTAATAATTGCATACGGGGTTCCATTTGCCAGAAAGACTTCGGCTGCTTTTTCAACACCAGAAGGGGCATCAATTTTAACACCCGTAAGCATTTCGGCCTCAGTTTCATTGACCACGACCATGTATAGTTTGGCAAAATATGAATCCTCAATTACGCAGGCCGGAGCAATGTTAAAAATCACCTTTTTCCCCAGCCGGCTGCAGGCATCAAGCACATAACGTACCGTAGCCTCAGGAATTTCGAACTGGAGTAAAACAATATCAGCATCAACTATTGCGGGCAATGCTTTTTCAATTTTTTCGGGAGTAAGAGCCTCATTAGCCCCGCCGGCCACCCCAATATAATTGTTGCCCGTCTTGTCGGTCATAATCACAGCCGTACCCGTGAAGCTAGTTTCCTCAACAAAAACATAACGGGTTTGAATATTATGGTTAATAAAACTTTCGATCAATAAGGTAGTATAGTGGTCGTTCCCCAAGCAAGTAATCAACGAAACCTCGGCCCCGCAGCGTGCAGCTGCTACCGCCTGATTGGCTCCTTTACCCCCAAAAGCCTGATAATAATCCCCACCGCTGATGGTTTCTCCCTTTTCTGGCAACCGTGATAAACGGATGGTAATGTCGACATTGGTACTACCAATTACTGTAATTTTCCCCTGCATAGTCATTTTTGAATTAGTGTTCAAAACTAAATTATTCCATCGTTATTTGCACATGTTGGACAAAACTTATTCAATCATTGGGCAATTCGCAATCAATAATTTAGAGTAATTCTAAGTTGACCGGAGTATAGTTATTCGGATAGGAATTATAAATTTGCGTTTTATTTTACAAAAAAGATGCGTATGAAAAGAGTAAAGTCATTATTGATGGCACTTGCGTTGCCTGTGATGGCCATGGCAAGTGAGGCTGATTTGAAGATTCCTGAACTTTCAGGTTCTCAAAATGGTCTTTTGACATGGGGATTACTTATTTGCGTACTGGGTATGTTGTTTGGGCTATATCAGTTTTTGAAGGTAAAAAAACTGAAAGCGCATCAATCCATGCTCGATGTTTCGAAAGTTATTTTCGAAACCTGTAAAACCTACCTGATTCAACAAGGGAAGTTCCTGATTATACTTTTCCTGTTCATTGCTGCCTGTGTTGCCTTTTATTTTGGTATATTGCAACACTCGCGCGTTGGAGAAGTATTAATCATTCTCATGTGGACAGTGATAGGTATTCTGGGTTCGTACGGAGTAGCCTGGTTTGGTATTCGTATGAACACGTTGGCCAACAGCCGCATGGCTTTTGCCTCACTGGAGCGTAAACCGCTCAAACTTCTTAACATCCCTCTGAATGCTGGGATGAGCATTGGCGTATTGCTTATCAGCGTTGAGCTGATTATGATGCTCATTATCCTGCTGTTCATTCCCCGACACATCGCCGGTGCTTGCTTTATAGGATTTGCTATTGGTGAATCGCTGGGTGCTTCGGCCTTACGTATTGCAGGGGGTATCTTCACGAAAATAGCCGATATAGGTTCCGACCTGATGAAGGTAGTTTTCAAGATTGGTGAAGACGATCCTCGTAACCCTGGTGTTATTGCCGACTGTACCGGTGACAATGCTGGTGACAGTGTAGGCCCCACCGCCGACGGTTTTGAAACATACGGTGTTACCGGTGTTGCTCTCATTTCCTTTATTGTATTGGCCGTAGGTTCGATAACAAACGGAACTTTTGTTCCCAATACCGAATGGCAAGCCACCTTCCTTACCTGGATCTTTGTGATGCGTATTCTGATGATTATCACATCGGTAGTATCGTTCTATATCAATCGTGGTTTGAGCAATGCGCTCTATAGTAATAAAGATGATCTTGATTTTGAACAGCCACTGACCAATCTGGTTTGGCTCACCTCGTTGTTGTCGATTGTTGTCACCTTTATAGCCAGCTACATCATGATTGGTCCCAGCAGCAGCGTTGGCGCTGTAAATCCGAATCTCTGGGCTATCCTTTCCATCATCATTTCCTGTGGAACCATTGGTGGTGCTTTGATACCTGAATTTACCAAAATATTCACCAGTCCCAAATCCGGGCACGTTCAGGAAGTTGTAAACTCAGGACGTGAAGGCGGGGCATCGCTTACCATTCTTTCGGGGTTTGTTTCGGGTAACTTCAGTGGTTTCTGGATGGGTATGGTATTCGTTGCTCTGATGTTTATTGCCTATCTGACCAGTACCTTTGGGTTAGGGCAATTTATGATGTATCCTTCAATTTTTGCCTTTGGTTTGGTAGCTTTTGGTTTGCTGGGTATGGGACCTGTAACCATAGCCGTCGACAGTTATGGTCCGGTAACCGACAATGCACAGTCGGTATACGAACTTTCGCTGATCGAAAGCATTCCTAACGTAGATAAAGAGATAGAAAAAGATTTTGGATTCAAGCCCGACTTTGAGAAGGCAAAACACTACCTCGAAGCAAACGACGGAGCCGGCAACACCTTTAAGGCTACCGCCAAGCCGGTGCTCATCGGTACAGCTGTAGTAGGGGCTACCACCATGATTTTCTCGCTGATACTGGTTATCCGCAATGTACTGGGAGTACAGCCCGAATCACTGCTTAACATTCTGAATCCATGGACGATTCTTGGCTTCATCAGCGGTGGTGCCGTAATATACTGGTTCACGGGTGCATCTACGCAGGCTGTAACTGTCGGCGCTTACCGGGCAGTTGCTTATATCAAACGCAACATCAACCTTGATCCTGGCGCTGAGAAAAAAGCTTCGGTAGAAAAATCAAAAGAGGTAGTAAAGATATGTACGCAATATGCCCAAAAGGGGATGTTCAATATCTTTATTGCTATTTTCTCATTTGCGCTGGCCTTCGCTTTCATATCGGGTTATGAAGCTGCTAACAGCGATTCAACCATTGCCTTTGCAGCTGCTTCGTTCTTTATCAGCTACCTGATTGCTATTGCAGTATTTGGTTTGTTCCAGGCTGTATTTATGGCCAATGCCGGTGGCTGCTGGGACAATGCCAAGAAGGTAGTGGAAGTTGACCTGAAAGCTAAGGGCACCGAACTGCATGCTGCAACCGTAGTAGGTGACACTGTAGGCGACCCCTTCAAAGACACCTCGTCGGTAGCCATGAACCCCATCATCAAATTTACCACCCTCTTTGGTCTGTTGGCCATGGAAATAGCTATTACTGCTGCTTTCCGGCCAGCTGCCCCCTATATCGGTGGTATTTTCCTCATCATCGCCCTCTACTTCGTATGGCGTTCGTTCTACAAAATGCGTATCGAACAACAAGACTAAACCAAAACCATAAATTTTGCAAAAAAGGCTACCCTGAAGGGTGGCCTTTTTTATGATTAAAACCTTGTCGTTGTTCAGATTTTATCACCCAGATAACAATTTCCTGATCCCATTCTCTCAAAAAATATTTAACAATTTTTTGGAAATTTAAAAACTATTATTACCTTTCGCCTGAAATTAAATACTAATCAACTAAGCAACTATTCACTACACTACCAACTAAACTAATTATTAACTAAACACTAACTTGTAGGGGAGCCGTGATGTGATATCACGGCTTTTTTGCTGCCCGCAAACAAGATCAATATGCGGAAAATGTCTAACTTTATCACTGTTAATTTAAAGACAGATGCCCTCTTCATTTTTCCGCTTCATATCAGTAGCCGCAGGACTTTCAGCTTCAGGAAATATTCCGGCACAAGACATCACTGTCACCAATCATCGGCTAAACCTTACCCCCGCCTATACCTACTATGGATCTATCGACGAAATACATTCGCCCTACCGGTACGGAGGAAGAGACTTTTCCATGATGGTGAGCTATGCCGCCGAACGAACCACAGGATTTCACGTCCTATCGCTAAGCTATGAGTCTGTTGTACGCTATCCTGCCCATCTGCCTACAAGCGAAAGCATTGTTTTGCAAAGTTACGACAATAGTCGTGGGAGTTACATCTGGCCTACCACGTCATCGTTCCTGAAAAAGCAAACCTACTGGATTGAACAAACATACAGCGGATACCACCGATTACCATGGCATTTCCTTTCTGGCAACTGGTACGTGGGCTATAACGAAGATATGACGCTGATCAACTGTCCCAACCTGCCCATGCTTGAGCTATTTTCCCTTGCAGTTGGAGCTGCCACCCATTGTGCGATACCATTAACCCGCAACATTTCGTACGAACTGAACCTGAAGCTGCTGCTGCTCTCGGCCGATGTACGAAATTCTTACGCAACTGTCGACGGATATGTCGGGGAAGAAAAAAATGTTAGCTATTACTACAACTACCTGCTACGACATACACGTATCCATGGGATATGGAACCACACAGCATTTTCGGCACAACAGGGCATAAATTATAAGATTAGCCCGAATTTTGTGCTGCAAACAGGATATCGTATTACATACCGCAGCCTGGCCACACCACGACAGCTTAAATCGATGATAATCAGCTACCAGATGGGACTACAATATGCATGGTAACCGACAGATAAGTATATTAACCATTCTGATCGCAGCCTTGACATTTTGGCGATGCAGCGAAGATTGGCTACAAGAGCCGTATCCCAACAGCCCGTTGGGGGTATTTGATGCGGTATGGGACGAGTACGACAAAACCTATGGAGCTTTTGAGGCAAAAGGTATCAACTGGGACTCGTGCCGCACAGTATACCGTTCCCGACTAAAGCCCGATGCGAGCAATGATGAACTGTACGAAGTGCTGTGCGGTTTGCTTGGTGAACTCAACGATGGGCACGTACAACTTATGGCCAATGGTTACCGCCGGTTTTACTCGGTACCCCTCCCCACCCTCTTTGCCGACAGCAAATATTACGAAAATGCCTCAGAGATAGCCATGTTGTTCGACCTGATAAAAAGTCGCTATTTATCGGAATTTAAGGACTCGGGGAGCTTTTTTTACGGACGTATCGCATTACGAACGGTACGTCAGAAAATTGGGTACATATACATACCCAGTTTTAACCCCACCGATTTTACAATCGGACTAATTGACGAAGCCAATGCTGCTTTAGCGGACTGTGCGGGATTAATCATCGATCTGCGTTTTAACGGAGGAGGTTCGTCGGAGGTACTCACTGCTATAGCCAACCGCTATGCTGACCGTAAGCGGATATTTCTGCTTTCAAAAATTCGCAATGGTCCCCGACACAGCGACTTTACATCATTTGTAACGCACACCATCCGACCCGAAGGGATCAACGTAGGGCAACTGCCATTGATAGTTCTGGTCAATCGTCACACAGCCAGTTCGGCCGAACACTTTGTACTGGCCATGCGGTCGCGGCCGCACACACTCATTATTGGCGACACCACTGCCGGTGCCTTGTCGGTAGTAGTAGAAAGAATGGCCCCCAATGGGTGGGAATTCCGCACATGCCCTCAGGTACTGTACGATACCACAGGCCATATTCTCCGCAATAGCAAAGGACGTTACCCCGATGGCATTGGCTTAGCCCCCGATCGGTACGCCCCTAACCTGTTAAAAGAAATTTACCGCGGCTACGACCGCACCTTGGGTACCGCCCTCAATTTCTTCGAAAATGAACTTAGTCAAACTGACCTCACCCCTGCCCAATAATAGTTGAAGAAACTAATTCTTGGGTAGGGTATAAACACCAGCTAATAAAAACAACAACCCAACAACAATGAAATTTTGCTGTATAATAAAAGAGCATTAGAAAAATACAACCGCATAAAAGAACCACTTCCCTGCAACCATCCCATCGTAGCTATACGCAATGTGTCCCAATTCTTAGGAATGCTTTTTCCCAACCTGACCATTAGTAATAAATTGTTTGAATTAGACACATGGTGAATGATACCCATACGGTATAAGATGTACTTTTCCGTTTCTTCGAAAAGAATTATAAGCTACTGATTATCTATTTGATTATTACAGTTGTAAAAATCGCAAAGGAAAAATGTTAAGACCGCGATTGACCAGATTGAGTATTGGAAAGTTTTACATGCAGCGAAGGCTCACACTTCGCCCAGCAAAAGAGCAAATCATATTAGATAAAAAACCTAACCGACTAAATGGACTACATGATTTACCCCCCATCCCTTGCAATCAGCCAGGATTATTTGAAAAGATAAGTTATTAACCGCAAAAAATTCTGGATAAACGATAATAATCATCCCAAAATATTTACCTAATCGCTAACTTTGTAATCCAATAAGGGTAAATATACCGAGATGATAGCATGATAGTCACAACCAATCATAATATTCGTCAAATAAGTAAGTTGACCGCCTTTCTGGGAACGATCATTGTTCACCTGTTGATAGGCATAATCATTTATATAGCGAAAATTACAGCCCTGTACACACACGAGATACAGGTTAAGGTTGAGACCCCAGAAAGTATCCGACAGGATCAGGAAGAAGCTATCCGGAAGAAAGAAGAACTTCGCAGGCAAATAGAAGAGACAAGTGCCCGGCTCGATGCCTATCTGGCGGCCCAACAACGAAAAAATATCGGGGTAAATCTTTCGGACGACCGAGTTGCTGCTGGGGAAAAAGATTTAAGCGAGACACAAAAAGAAATTGAGCAGGCCCAGAAACAGATTCAGAGCATTCAGGAGCAATTGGAAAAAACCCGGGATCTGAACTATACAAACTCGCAGGAGGGAGCGCCGTTGCCTGCAGAAAAGACTGTTAAACCAGAAGGAAAACTGGCAGTATACAAAGGACCTACCAACATTTATTATAACCTGCCCCAACGTCATGCGGTCGATTTATATGTGCCCGTTTACAAATGCCCTTCCCTGGGCAAAGTTGTGGTGAACATAAAGGTCGACAAGAGTGGGCGCGTAGTAGAGGCCTTGGCGGATAAAACTCAAAGCGATGTTGATCCCTGTCTGATAGAAGCGGCCGAAGATGCAGCCCTGCGTTCGAAATTCAGCTTGAACAACAACAGTCCCGACCCACAGAAAGGAACCATCACCTACCTTTTTGTAAGCCAATAACCCTTCCGTAAATTAAATTTTCAGGTTAAATTTGAAAGATTTTTGTCGACGCCGGTAAGAGACAATTTTGTAAAAAACTAAAATATCAAGCATTGGAATCCAAAGTTATCGATAATTTTTTTGCCGCTATACGGGGGAAAAAAGTTCTGGTTATTGGCGATGTAATGATCGACTCGTATGTATGGGGTAAGGTAGAACGTATCTCGCCCGAGGCACCGGTTCCTATTGTATCGGTAGTGAAAAGGGAGGACCGGCTGGGAGGTGCCGCCAATGTTGCCTTAAACCTTTTGTCGCTTGGTGCCGAACCCATTCTGTGCGGTCTGATAGGAGATGATCCTCGCCAGTCGGTTTTTCTGCAGCTCATGCAAGAGAGCCAATTGCCCAAAGAAGGTATTTTTGTAGCCGCCGGCAGACCAACTACCATAAAAATCCGTATCATTGGCGGGAAACAACAGCTGCTGAGAATTGACGAAGAAACCAGTCAACCGATAAGTGGTTCCTTGGAAAATATTTTTCTCGGACATGTACAACAGCTTTGTCGGCGTCATCATTTCGATGCCATCATTTTTCAGGATTATGACAAAGGAGCACTTACTCCGTCGGTTATTCGACAGGTAACCGATTATGGCAGGCAAAACGGTATCCCGGTGCTGGTTGACCCCAAGCGCAGGAATTTTATGGCATATACCGGTGTCACCCTGTTTAAGCCCAACTTTAAAGAATTTTGTGAAGGACTGCAGGTCGATCTCGACAAAGATGACCGGGAAAGGATATTTCGGACCGCCAGCCATTTTCTGCAACAGCAGGACATACAGTATCTGTTGCTGACTCTTTCGGAACGTGGGGTAATGCTGATTGACACTTCGCGATACTATGCTATACCGGCGCATGTACGCGACATTGCCGATGTCTCGGGAGCCGGCGATACGGTAGTTAGCGTAGCTGCCTTATGTCTGGCTGCCGGCATGACGCCTTGCCAGGCTGCAGCCCTGGCCAATCTGGCCGGCGGATTAGTCTGCGAAAAAGTTGGAGTAGTACCCATTACACGCGAAATGATCGAAAAAGAACTGCTCGAATGGAAAAGTTTTGACCCCTGTGAGTAGTCCGCTACCGACTACAGCATAATATCATGGTTGTTACGCTTTACCTGTTGGTATAGCTTCCAGTCAAAACGATACAGCTGCGCCGGTTTGTGAGCAACCTTCTGTTGCTTTTCTTCCAGTGGAACAATAAAGGGCATTTTGAGCAGCTTACGACGGAAGTTACGTTTGTCGAAGGTAGTATTTAAAATGGTCTCATAAATTTTCTGCAATAAGCCCAGCGTGAATTTCTCGGGCAAAAGCTCAAAAATCAAGGGGTTGTATTTTACTCCCTCGCGCAGGTAGGCCAGGGCCTCAAGAAGGATCTGCCGATGATCATATGCCATTTCTTCCGGGATATGTTCAATATCGTACCACGCTGGATTGCGCTTGAACATTTCGGGGTGACTCTGTTGCTTGGTAACGCTCAGCTTATACTTGTTAGCATCGACCAGGGAATAAAAACCAACCGTCAGCACGCGCTGATTGGGGTCCTGATGGATATTCTTCAACCACAGAATATCCCGCTCCTGACGATTGAGCCGATCAGGGTCGCCAAAAGTTTTAAACTGATGCAGTGGAATATCCTCTATGCCGGTGAATTCGACCAGTACTCGTCGGGCTGCTGCCTCAATATTTTCATTATTCAGCACATGACTGCCTGGCAAAATCTTGTCGGCAAAAATAACCCTCTGGGTGGCATGATCGAGCATGACCCGCTCGAGCAACAAAACCTTAAGCCGTTCAAAATCATAGCCGAAGATAACACAATCGACCGAAACATAATCCTGAAAATCCATAGGCCAATTGTTTTTTTACAAACATAATGATTTTTTTCAATTATGCATAAAAAAATACCCCTCAGTTGGCCCAGTTAATCAGGAAATGCAAAAAAATAAAAATTAACTATTGAATATTCCTTCCATCCAACATCAAAAGCACCAGTTATCATCAGGTACCCCTCGATAGTGCATTTTTATTGTTCTACTGAGAAAGCATCTACCCAAAAGCTGAATTTTGAAAAATACGCAGCAGGGGAAATGTCTCATAAGTAATCTGAAAAATATCCTTCCATTAAGCAATGAGTCTATATTGATTCATTTTATCTTGATTTAAGAAATTGTTTATGTATAATCTCATTATTGTAAATAACCTGCAGATAATACATATTGCTGACCAGATTTCTAATATTCAAGGTTATGGTATTACTGCCTGAAAAATAATAGTTAACGGGTAACATTTGCCCCGAAAGGTTGTACACACTAATTTTTATATTGGGCGTCACTGCTTTTTCAAATTTCAAATGAATATAATCGACCGATGGATTAGGATGCAACTCCATCTTGTTTCCAACATCTTTTATTCCTGTATATTGTATTAATGTATCACAAGCTTCACTCCTTGCCTTATAAAAAAATACGCTATCCTGGTAACAACGTAAAGGTCCCACATCATTCAAATCCCAAAAAGGGCAATAATACACCGGGAAAAAGTACTTCAAATGGCCAATTCTTTCAATAACAGTACCTTCTAGCTGCCAGCATTCTCCATAATTTTGTACTGCTGGACGATAATAGTATGTCTTAAATGAAGAATCTCCAACTGTAATAGTAGAGATTGTATCGATAACAATGGCCAGTGTGGTATCACGTTCCTCATTAAACAGTTTAATCCTAAAGGTATCCCCTACCGATAACGTAAAATCATACAATAAATAGAAGCTATCCCTTTGGAAATGATAAACTCTTTCGTTCTTATAATAAATATATTTTTTCCCACCGTTTATTATATCACCCTTAGGACTATACCACCTCTCTTCTAATGTTTTGCATTGTACACCAGCGATTGTCGTGTCTCCCGTAACTTCAATTAAAACATATCCCCATTGTGGCAACATACCTTCACGATAACTATAATACCATTTTGTGCCAATAGCAGGCCAACCATTCTGGGAAAAAGTCCCCATAGTTAATGTTGAAAGTAATATTATTAAAGCCAATTTTTTCATATGGTCATGTATAAAATTTTCTGAATCAATACACAATATAAGATTCTTCACTTTGTCAAAATCATCTTCTTCTTATTCCTCTCCTTCCCGCTGGCCACAAGGGTTTAGTAGCACATCCCCAGTTTTAGCTCCGATGCCCTAATGGTTACGCTGCCTTTTCCAATAGGTCGTCAGGGGTATCTGCTTTTGCTGCATGTTAATGCTAACGTTAATATAAAAGTAAGAATTTTTATACAAAATACCCAACAACAACACATTTTTTCTATTCCGTCAATATCATGTGTTTGGTATCCACCTCTTTGCCATCGACAATGAGCGTATAGAGGTACATGCCGGGATTGAGCTCGGATCCTTTAATGGTTATACTACCGTAACCCTTATCCTGTATCGGTATGGTTCGAATTGGAACACCACTCATGTTAAAAATATAAAGCGTAGCGCTTACGCTCGTCTCGGAAACAAAATAAGCAATCTTAGTATTCTGGTTAAAGGGATTGGGTGAGTTTTGGTACAAAACCGACTCATTGGCACCGGTATCATTGCTACTACTTATGCCGGTTGCCGTTTTGTCAACTTTACGGGGATAAGTAGGACGACAAATAGCAGATAAACAATTATTGACAGCTTAAGGGCAGTTGATTATCTGCATTTATAATCAATGTACACCCTTCACTTACCGAAAAACCAGGATTTAACACTATACTTTGCCTTGCCTGTAAGGTTACTACCGCCTTATTGGTTATTGAAGCTGTACATACAACAGAATAGGGGGCTGTATAAGTAACATTCTGAGTAATACTTCCATTTACATTTATGGTACCAAGCAGGGTTGCCTGATATACAGCCTTATAGGCATTTATTCGTCCTGCGCCTACCAAACCCGGATAGTTGCTTGCATCGGCTATTGGGTCGGCAGTGGATTTAATAATGGCTTGTGCCTGAGCAGGCGTAATACACGGATTTACACTTTTCATCAGTGCACATACACCTGCAACTATTGGGGTGGCAAAGGAAGTACCAGTACAACAGCCATAATAAGGCCATGTATTATCTACGCATGTGTTAGTGGTTTTATCCAAATTTTTGGTACATGTTGCACCCATTATACAATAACCAGGAGCACAAATATCTACTTCAGGATAATGAGAATGAGTTTCTTCGCGTGGTACAAGGTTTCCATTTTCATCTCTATGATTTGCATTAAAATAATAGTGCTTATCATCTATGCCAGTGCTTGAAACAATAATCACTCTTTCATCATAATCAGGGCTAAGTGGCTTCCATGGATGATCTCTTCCTCCATCTCCATAATTGCAATGTGTTCCAGTTGAGCCATTACCAGCAGGCATAACTACTATAGTGCCATTGTCAAGTATTTCTTTCAATGCAAGCATTTCTGTTGAGTCGATCTGACTTGTACATGACCAGCCACCAGCGGAAGATGTTATTACATCTGCATGCATAGCCAACGAAGCATGATGAGCTCTTTCAATATAACTTCCAGCCCAAGCTTGATAGCATATCAGCATACATTTAAAACCTATTCCAGCAAGCTGACCTCCTCCATCTGTTTCAGCAGCAATAAAACTTACTGCGGTAGTACCATGATTTTCCTTTTTACAATCTGAAGTATATGCCGTATTGCTATATGGATCATACTTTGGTGATATTTTATTAGTTAAATCAGGGTGGTTCACATCAAACCAAGTATCGAGAGAAGCAACTTTAACATTTGGATTTCCTTTGGTAATATCCCACGCCTTGTCCGCTTGTATCTTTTTTAAATGCCAAAGCCATTCGTTGGGATTCTGAATTGTTAAGGACCACATGTGATCCGATGGATCATATAAGCCATTTTGTTGTACCCTGTAGCACTTTTCTATATGCCTAACTCTTTCCACTTTTTTGAGATCTTCAATTAAGTTATCAATGTTACCGGTAAATCGTATTCTATATACTCGTTGTAATTTTTCAATCTTTGAATACGGAAATACCTGTATAATCTCATAAATACCATACTTTAAAATCATCCCATTTAGTTTCTCATCATCGGTAACCAAAACTTTGTTTTCGCCTAATGTAACCTCAATTTTATCTGCTAATTCTACTCTCAATACATCGGTCATAAATTCCTCCTGACCAAAAGTATTGTTACCTTCCACTAATAAGGTAACTATAATTAACAAAACTGTTCTCATCCCCTACATGTTTTTATTTAAATTACTCATTATTATCTTTTTACCACTTTTTTCAGATAATGCCGATGAGGTGTTTTAATTTTTAAAATGTAGACTCCTTTGGCTAGATGGAAGGACCGTAATTCAAACCGATTTGAAAACGGTCGATAGGTTTGCAACCGTATACCCTCGATACTGAACAGTTCAACCAACTGGAGCTGTTCCCGTGCTTCAATGTTTAACACCTCGTTAAAGGGATTGGGAGAAACTTTGACATAATCATTTTTGGTCGAAGCCACCGATACATAATCACAACTATCTGTCCACGCAGGATCGGTATACTGAACGGTTCCATCCCGATAACAGCGCAAAAAATGGGGCACCGCCTCGGGATAACTATGTCCACTTATTCCGAAAAAATAGCTTAAACTTCCAAACTTCTCTATAATATAATACTCCCGACCTACATTGGGTTCTGCAAAATTCCATGAAATAAGCATATAGGAATTGTCTATCACTTGTCGTTTAAACCATCGGCCCGAAATTAAAATACTGTCAACTGCTTTAATCACATAATCAAATTTATAGATACTATCATAGAAAGATAAAAAAGCTGGTGTGGGTTTAAACTGAGTAGTATGAACCCATACCGTATCTCCCACCTTTGCATCAAAATCGTATAAAAGATAAAAAGCCCTGTGATTTGCATTGTAATAGAAGATTTTATTACCATCCTGATGAATATATTCCTCGCCAAGGTAATCGACATCGCCTGACAAATTATAGTTTACGTCCAGTACACGCACATTTTTTCCCTCAATTACGGAATCTTTTTTTACCTCTAACGTTACCAGCGCTGTATATTGTCCCGCAGGCACCTGATAGTACCATTTTGCCCCTATCGGTGCCCACTCCTCCTGTGCGCTTAGTTTTAACGGAAATAAAAGAAAAAGTATAGCTATTCTTCTCATATTTTAAAATATTTTCACCTTATCAAAATCATCTTCTCCGTACCCCCTCATGCCTGTTGACAACAAGAGCACAATAGTGCATGCCATGTTTTAGCTCCGATGCCCTAATGGTTACGCTGCCTTTTCCATAGGTCGTCAGGGGTATCTGCTTTTGCTGCATGTTAATGCTTACGTTGATATAAAAGTAAGCATTTTTATACAAAATACCCAACAACAACACATTTTTTCTATTTCGTCAATATCATGTGTTTGGTATCCACCTCTTTGCCATCGACAATGAGCGTATAGAGGTACATGCCGGGATTGAGCTCGGAACCTTTAATGGTAATACTACCGTAACCCTTATCCTGTATCGGTATGGTTCGAATTGGAACACCACTCATGTTAAAAATATAAAGCGTAGCGCTTACGCTCGTCTCGGAAACAAAATAAGCAATCTTAGTATTCTGGTTAAAGGGATTGGGTAAGTTTTGTTACAAAACCGACTCATTGGCACCGGTATCATCGCTACTACTTATACCAGTTGCCGTTTCGTCAACCTTAGCGCTTTTTGTTTTTGATGGGCAACAATTTTTCTTTAAATCATTAATTTGTTGCTGTAAAGAAATAATGGTTTTTTCCTGCAAGGCAGTTACCTTTTGCAGCGTCGCTATCTGACCCGTTAAAACGTTAATCAGCGAATCTTTGGTTTGGCTATCTTCCTTTAAAGCTTCAACTATTACAGGAATTAAACCAATATAATCAACATAATAATACCCCAGTGAATCTTTCTGCACAAGTTCGGGAAATACTTCACCGACCTCTTGTCCTATAAATCCAAATTCTGTTCGGCTTTCTTCTTGTTTTTTATTCTCTCTTGAATATAAAATGGTTAAGTACTTTACAGTGTCTTTTATATCATCTAATTTAATATTATCTAAACCAGGTTCCCCTTTTTGGGAAATCAATTTGTTATAGGATTTTCCCTGAAGTCTTGATAGCTTGTCCTTACATGAGCTCAATTTCTTTATATTTGTTTTATGCCTACCATCGGATGTTAATTTTAATCCATTTGCATATACATCTCCCGCTACATCAAGTTTACCCAAAGTAGGTCTTTTCCCAATTCCTACGGATCCATTATCATCTCTTATAAAAAGAAAATAATTTCCATAGTTTGGAGATGGCCATGGTTTCCATATATTCAACCCATTATCCCACCACTCTATTGCCCAAGTGCCATTATTATACCCATTAGAAGTATAATAGCCAAGTGTAAGGGGAGTGTATACCTTATAGCCAACCAAGAACTTATTATCGCTTCTTAACTGAACCTGAGCATAAGAGCTATGTGCAATAATTATAGCACCACTAACTAACAAATGCAAAATTTTTGTTTTCATATTCTAATGATTTTTTAATTGTTATACAAAAAAAAACGGGATAAAAGCAAATTTTTTTGTAAAAAATTTATCAAAAAATGCTTCATCCCCTGCCTATCCTGCGATTCTGTCTCAGGCGGGTTTATGTTTACAGGGATACCTGCATGGGATAGCCCACAAAATAAAATAGTAATCAGTCGCTTAAAAAATATATCGGATGCCCCCATGATGCGAAGGCATTACCACAAACCCATGCAAAATTTAGCCCGAAGGGTTTGATAGAGCAGTAAAAGTTATATGTTGGCTTTGAATTTAAAAAGTATCATACCATAAACATGAGAAAACACTATTTACCACAAAGAACACAAAAGTTTACGCAAGTGGGCGCAAAGGAATTACTCTTTTGTTATTTTTTGCGTCAGTTGCGGTTTGTTGGCTAATAATAAATAACTTACAAAAATATTTTCGGATAAGTAAAGACTAATTAGGGAGCTAACAACAGACAGGCCGCTACTGTGGCATAGGTAGTTAATGCTTGCTCTGCGATTTTACCGACTCATACCAGCAGGCCAGTTCAATAAACTCATCGACCGAGATTTGTTCGGGACGTTTCTCAAATCGGGGCTGCATGAGCTGTTGCTGGTCGAGAAGGGAGCGCAGGGAATTACGGAGCATTTTTCGTCGTTGTCCGAAAGCCGTCTTCACGATAAGACTAAAATTTTCCTCATGGCACGGCAGTTGACCACGATCATTACGGATTAGTCGGACTACTGCACTGTTGACCTTTGGGGGAGGAAAAAACACTGATGGTGGAACCTTAAATAACAATTCTATTTGATAAAACGCCTGAAGTAACACGCTGAGTATCCCATATTGTTTTGAACCCGGCGAAGCTGCCAATCGTTCGGCTACCTCGTATTGAACCATACCTACTACCTGACTTACCATGTCATGACTACCCAGAATCTTAAAAAAAATCTGGCTGGAAATATTGTAGGGAAAATTGCCTACAATACACGCCCCTTTCGACAGTAAAGAATCGAGATCGCAGGTAAGAAAATCGGCCGAAATAATATTCTCGGGAGAAACAATCCGGTGATCTTTTAAATATTCAATCGATTCGGAATCAACCTCAACGACCTTTAGCTGAGGAAAACGCTGGATAAGGGGACGGGTAAGTGCACCCGTACCCGGGCCTACCTCAAGCACCACAGGAGGATTACCCAATATGCTGCCGGCAATTTTCCGGGCAATATTGGGATCGTTCAAAAAGTGCTGGCCAAGATATTTTTTGGGTCTAACGTTCACGGGTGGTTTAATACGACATTTTTTCCATCTGGTCAATGAGACTGTCGAGAAAATTTTGAATGGGTTTTGCAGCCATCATGCGCAACATAGGATTGAGGTCGAGTTTGAGGGTAAGTTTAATACGGGTATCGTAGGGAGCCACCTCTTTGAGTTGAATCCAGAAAAAGAAGTTGTAGGGATTATCGCCTATGGTGGTAATTTTAATGAGTTTAGCTTCCTCTTTTTCAGCAATTTTAAGGCCGGTATCGCCCACCATATCGACCGTAAAATGGCACTCGTCGGCGGTAGCCTGCCAGTTTTTAACCTTATCGGCAGGGACGAGGCCGGTGAAATTCCGGAAATCGCTCAGCCAATTGTATATTACTGCGGCCGACTGACGTACCTTTCCGATGCGACTTTCAAATTTTGATTCCATAGATTGCTTTTTATTTGCCCCATTGATCGGGATTGGCACGCCATTGCTGCAGGATATTGAGCCATTGCGGCTGAATATATTGCCGATCAATTGCCGTCTCGATAAGGGCATTGTAATTGGAAAGCGTATGCAGGGTAACCTGCTGCTGCTGAAAGCTTTGTTCGGCTACTGCAAACTGGTATGAGAATATAGCCACCATCCCCAGCACCTCAGCCCCCGAACGACGCAAAGCATCGACCGCTTTCAGGCTGCTTCCTCCGGTGGAAATGAGGTCCTCGATTACCACCACCTTTTGACCGGCGGTCAGATGGCCTTCCACCAGATTTTCCAACCCATGATCCTTGGGTGCCGAACGCACGTAGCAAAAAGGTAACTGCAAACGGTCGGCTACCAAAGCCCCCTGCGCTATGGCTCCCGTTGCTACTCCAGCTATTACTTCGGCCCGAGGATAGTAATGTTGTACCATCGCACATAGGGCATCCCGGATATAAGTCCGGATCTCAGGAAAAGCAAGCGTTCGGCGATTGTCACAATAAATCGGCGATTTCCAGCCCGAAGCCCATGTAAACGGTCGGTCGGGGGAAAGTTTTATTGCCTCGCAAGACAATAGAAACTCAGCAACTTTACGGCTATAATCCATATTCGTATTATCTTTGTTCCATCAAAAATACCATCCGGCAAATGTATAAAGTTTTTTTTAACGACAGTTTTCTGCAGGTATGCACAGCTCCACCCACAGAGAAAAATAGGGAGGTAAAGCCGTTCACAACCCCAACGCAAATGGATGAATGGATAAACTGTGCCCGTGAAAGTTCAAATCCCATACATTGGACCTTAGTGACGGAACATCCCCAACAGGCATGGCAGCAGCTCATCGCCCACCTGCCCATAATTGAAGCAGCCGGAGGACTGGTAAGGAATGCCGACGGCAAATATTTATTTATCTACCGTCGCAAACGTTGGGATTTGCCCAAGGGAAAGATGGATGAGGGCGAGACCCCCGAACAAGCTGCACTTCGAGAGGTTGAAGAGGAAACGAGTTTGACTCCCTTGAAAATTTCTGGTTTGTTAACCCATACCTTTCACATCTATTGGCTGCGAGATCATTTTACGCTTAAACGTACCCATTGGTACCTGATGGATTATAACGGCAACAAAGCACCGGTACCTCAAACCATCGAAGATATTGAACGTGCCGAATGGATGAACCTTGAGGAGTTTAGCCGGTTGCAGGAACCCGTCTTTGGTACCGTGCTTGAGGTGGTTCGCTCTGTAACCGCAAAATAAATAGTTACCGACTGATTTAAATCTAATAAAATGAGGCCTCTTTTCATCCTTTTTGTTTCAATTTTCTTTCTCAGGTCTGTGTCGACTTTTGCCCAACCAGCCGACACCCTCTGGAACCAGACCGATGCAAAAGGCTGGAAACAGGGCTATTGGCGTACATTTTACGATAACGGAAAAATCCGGTACAAGGGATATTTCAAAGACAACCAGCCTGTAGGAGAATTTCGCCGATATTACGAAAGCGGAGGGCTTATGGCAGTTCAGCAATACACAGGCAAGGGCACATCGTACGTGACAATGTATTACGAAAATGGTCAGTTGGCAGCCAAAGGTAAATATGTTGGCCAAAAACGAGACAGCCTGTGGCAATTTTATTCGTACTACGACAAAACGCTAAGACTTGAAGAAAACTATCGTGAGGGAAAACTCCATGGCAAGTCAGTAAAATATTATCCCAACCGTCGGCCGGCTGAAATTATCCATTGGACAGATGATAAAAGAGAGGGCGAATGGAAGCAATTTTTTGAAGATGGTAACATTAAACTCGAGGCAGTATATGTAAACGATAAGCGCGACGGCTATTTTCGATTGTACCGCCCCAATGGTATGCCCGAAGTTTTTGGGCAGTTTAAGGAAAATCTGATGGATGGCGAATGGGTATATTTCGACGAAAAAGGTCAAGAACGCATGCACATCCGTTACCGTAAGGGAGAATCGCTGGACCCTGCGCTGGTCGACAGCCTGCAGCAGGAGCTGATAAAAGCCATGGATGCCAATAAGGGGAAATATCCCGAACCGACGGAAGAAGATTTTATTCCGGGTCGCCGATGACACCCATATATTTTTTGAGACAAGTCCTTTTGCGGGGCAGTTGGTTTACCGGATTGCTGATATACCTCACAGTCAGCAATCTGACTGCTCAGCCCTACAATCTGTATAGGATATATTTTCGGGACAAAAAGGGAAGTCCCTCCATCAGCCAACCGGAAAAATACCTATCCCCCGCATCCCTGCAACGCCGGCAGCGTTACCTTATTCCGATTAATGATCAGGACATACCCGTATCGCAAATCTATCTCGATAGTCTTAAACATCTGGGATTAAACATTGTCTGTACCTCTCGATGGATGAATGCCGTTGTGGTCGCAGACATGGACGAAAGCCAGAGGGAGAAAATTGCACAACTGAGTTTCGTCAAGCAAATGGTACAGGTAGCCGACACCCTTCACCGCTGGAAGAGTAAACGGTTCAATAAATTTTATGACGTTGAGGCTGTACAGAAAGCGTCATTATCGGTCCAGTGGCCCCAGCTGTCCCTGAACCGTGGGTATTTTTTACACGAAAAGGGGTTTTGGGGGAAAGGCATACACATTGCGGTCATTGACGCCGGTTTTGCTCAGGCACCCGAGTGTTCATCCCTGAATTCGCTGTACAGAGAAGGCCGGTTATTGGGTACACGCGATTTTGTATTTCCCGGCCACGATGTGTACACAGCAAGTTATCATGGCACAGCAGTACTTTCGGTAATGGCAGCCGAAGGGTCCGATTCGATCCTTGGTACTGCACCCCTTGCCTCGTACTTGCTACTGCGTTCCGAAGACATTACGGGCGAATATCCGGCCGAAGAAGATTTTTGGGTAGCAGCGGCCGAATATGCCGACAGCGTGGGGGTAGACATTATCAACACATCGCTGGGATACACCCAGTTCGATAATCCTGCCTACAATTATCGCTACAGCGACATGAACGGCATTACCGCTTATATTTCACAGGCAGCCAGCATTGCAGCTTCTAAAGGCATACTGGTGGTGGTAAGTGCTGGCAACGATGGCAACAAAGAATGGCATTACATTGGGGCTCCTGCCGATGCCAGAGGTATTCTGGCAGTGGGAGCACTCGACGAGACAGGAATACGCGCACCGTTCTCCTCGGCAGGCCCGACCGCCGACGGCCGCATTAAACCCGATATAATGGCTATGGGCAGAAACGTACGCACCGAATATGCCCCTGACGATTTTCGATCGGTCAGCGGCACCTCTTTCTCGGCACCAATCATCTCGGGATTAGCTGCCTGTCTGTGGGAAGCCTTTCCGCACCTGACTGCCGACAAAATCCGAGAAGCCATTATCCGCAGTTCGTCCCTTTATCATAACCCCGACTCCCTGATGGGCTATGGCATCCCCGATTTTTCAACAGCTTTTGCATGGCTACAGCAAAATTCAAACCAGTCCACCCCGTTTGCCCTTTACCCCAACCCTTGTCGTAACACACTAACCCTTGAATGGTATAACCCCGACCGTGAATCCTATAGCCTCAGCTGCTTCGGCCTAACCGGACAGTTGATTTTCAGCAAGCAAACAAAAGCTGTGCATAAAATCACCCTCGATAGCGAAATACAACATTTACCTGCCGGGCCGTATCTGCTGCGCATCAACCATTCCTCGGCTACATACTGCTTAAAATTTATTAAACTTTAACCCATGGAAAGGGAAGTACTCTCGCTCTATGAACTCACTACCCTGGTAAGAGAAGTAATCAGCTACTCCTTCGAAGACAGCTATTGGATAAAGGCTGAAATTGTCCGTATCAACGAAAACGCCAGCGGACACTGTTATCTTGAACTGGCAGAACGTTCGGAACACACCGATACGCTTATAGCCCAGTGCCGGGGAATAATCTGGCGAAATATTTACGGATCAATAGCTGCCCATTTTCGCAGCGTAACCCGACGCGAACTTGAGGCAGGGATGAAAATACTCTTTCGGGCAAGGGTAGAGTTCCATCAGATATATGGTTTCAGCCTGCACATTCAGGAAATCGACCCGCATTATACGCTGGGCGAAATGGTAGCCCGAAAAATGCAGATCATAGACCAGTTGAAACGCGAAGGCATTTTCGACATGAACCAAAAGTTGTCCTTTCCGTTGGTACCCCAGCGAATAGCAGTCATATCCTCTAAAACAGCTGCAGGATATAATGATTTTATAAAACACCTGCAGGAAAACCCATACCGTTATAAATTTTATTTGCAGTTTTTTCAGGCCACCATGCAGGGCGAACGAGCCGAGAAAAGCATCATTCATGCGCTGGAAAGAGTTTTTCAGAAAGTCGATCATTTCGATGTAGTGGTTATCCTGCGCGGGGGTGGTTCACAGGTCGATCTGAGCTGTTTTGACAGTTACCTGCTGGCCAGTCATGCAGCACAGTTCCCCCTGCCTGTGCTTACCGGGATAGGGCACGAGCAGGACGAATCCATAGTCGACATGGTAGCCCACCGGGCGCTGAAAACCCCTACAGCCGTTGCTGATTTTCTGATCGAAGCTCTGATAAATTTTGAAACCCGAATCGATGAACTTCAGTACCAGCTCCAACATTTAGTCAATCAGTATATTGCAGAACAGAAAACTTATCTGGGCGGGCTTTCGCAACAAATACCCTTTTATCTGCAAAACCTGTTACAGCAACACCAACATCACCTGCAGACCCTTTTTTCGATAACACGGAATGCAACCGGTCAGCGGATAGCCAAGGAAAAAAACCGGATGGAAATGACCCTGATCAATGCCGGCTACGGTCTGCGCAGGAACATATACATGCGTATGCAACACATGCACAACCTGCTTTTGCGAAGCATCTCAGAGGGACAGAACATCATCCGACAGCATCAGGCCCGGTTGACATTTTTAAGTACCAAGGCCGAACTCTCTAATCCGGCACACATTTTGAGCAAAGGTTTTTCTATTTCACTGTACGAAGGCAAACCCTTGCTCAAAGCAAGTGACATCCCCGAAAATGCAATACTGGAAACATTGCTCTATGAGGGAAAAATAACGAGCAGGGTAATTAAAAAAAATGAATAACTTTAGCCACACAGTAAATTATAATTTATGGGATATGGCATCGAGTGAAGAATTGATTAAAAATGCCTTTAAGAAGAGAGATTGGGCCGAAATACAAATCTCAGATTCGTGGCGTATTTTCAAAATAATGTCGGAATTTGTAGAAGGATTTGAGAAACTTGCCCGTATAGGTCCCTGTGTAACCATCTTCGGGTCGGCACGAACTACCCCTGATAATAAATATTTCAAGTTGGCCGAGGAGATTGCCTACAAACTTACCCAACACGGTTATGGGATCATCACCGGCGGCGGACCGGGCATTATGGAAGCTGCCAATATGGGTGCCAAAAAAGGGGGAGGTAGTTCCGTAGGTATCAACATTGCCTTACCCTTTGAGCAAAAACCCAACGTATTCATCGACCCCGACAAGCTCATCACCTTCGACCATTTTTTTGTACGCAAGGTCATGTTTATGAAATATGCTCAGGGATTCGTAGTCTTACCCGGTGGGTTTGGCACACTCGACGAACTCTTTGAGGCTATCACCCTGATCCAGACCGGTAAGATAGGTAAATTCCCCATTGTTATGGTGGGCAAAGAATACTGGGAAGGACTCATTAAATGGGTTAAAGAAACTTTACTTGAGGACGAAGCCAATATTAGTCCCGAAGATATGGAGATTTTCACGGTAGTGGATGAAGCCGATGAAGTGGTATCGATAATCAACGAATTTTATTCGAAGTATCTGCTCAGTCCCAACTTTTAAGATTTATGTCTGTTTTATAATTTGTAACCATCATTACTCATGGAGCTTATAAAATTTCTGATCGACTTTGTCCTACATATCGACCGTCACCTGCATGAAATCATTGTCAACTACAATACATGGACATATCTTATTCTTTTTCTGATAGTATTTTGTGAAACGGGGCTGGTAGTAACGCCTTTTTTGCCGGGCGATTCGTTGCTTTTTGCAGCCGGTACTTTTGCTGCCATTGGGGCGCTGAATATTGCTGCCCTGCTGATCGTACTGTTTTGTGCTGCATTGTTGGGCGATAACAACAACTATTTTATCGGTCGGTTTATCGGGAATAAGGTTTACGAAAAAAATTACCGGTTCATCAAGCGTGAGTATCTGGAGAAAACCCATGCTTTTTATGAGAGGCATGGAGGTAAGACCGTCATTTTTGCCCGTTTTATGCCCATACTTCGCACGTTTGCCCCTTTTGTAGCAGGTGTCGGAACAATGAAATATCCCCGTTTTTTGATATTTAGCATTCTGGGTAACCTGCTGTGGGTAAATATCTTTTGTTGGGCAGGATATTTTTTTGCCAATAATGATTTTGTAAAAAAGAATTTTTCAATGGTAATCATAGGCATTATCATGGTATCCCTTTTACCTCCCATTATTACCGTAATCCGGGAAAAACTCAAATCCAAAACCAAGTAATAGTTTTATTTCAATTGCAACAGAACAATGAACAAAATATTTTCCGAAATAGAGCTACGTCGGTACGCCAAGCAAATTGGTTCACCTGAGGCAGGTCTTCGAGGACAGGAAAAACTCAAAAAAAGTAAAGTTCTTGTCATTGGCGCAGGAAGCATAGGAGTTCCAGCACTGCAGTATTTAGCTGCAGCAGGGGTAGGAGTTTTGGGCATATGCGACTACCAGACCATACAGGAATCGGATTTCCCTACACAAATAATGTATGGACTTGGCGATCTGGGGAAACTGAAAACTATTGTGGCCAAGGAGAAAATTCAACTGCTCAATCCTTTTGTTTCTCTGCAAATACACAATATTCAGTTACGCCCAGAAAATGTTCGTCTGATTTGTGAAGGATACGATCTGATAGTCGACTGTACCAACGATGCAAATGTTGTAGCCCTTTTGTTGCAACAAATCCATGTAACCGTGTTGACGGGAAGAACCAGCAAACAACAGGGAGAAATATGGATTTTTCCGCAAGGACAAAACCGTTCTTTACCCGAAAAAAATAACCCAACCCCTGCCGAATCGGTTATATGGGGTAGTATGAGCGGTATTACCGGATGTATGTTGGCTTATCTGGCCATTCAAACTATACTTTCGGATTACCAAACCTCCGAAAAGCAATTTTGCATTAACTTCGCAACATTTAAGGTTAAATAAATTGTTTGCAAAATGATAGATTTTATTAGTCAAAATCTGTTTTTTATCGTATTTTTTGTCGTTGTGATAAGCGTTTTGCTTATCGACCTGTTGCTTGTTGGACGAAACAAGCATGTAATCTCACTGAAAGAATCCATCGGACTTACTATTCTATGGATGAGCCTGGCTTTGGGCTTTTATTTTTTCATACGCTATTATGGCGACCACATCCATCGAATGACCAACATTCATGAGCTTAAAGCTTTTGTACAGGTTTATTCCCCCCATATTATAATCAATACCGACAATTTTGAGGAAGCGCGGCAAATATACCGCAAGGGAGCCGCCATGGATTACCTGGCAGGCTACTTCCTCGAATATTCGCTTTCGCTCGACAATATCTTTGTTATCCTGTTGATTTTAACCTCTTTTTCGGTTGATCCGAAAAATTACAAAACCGTTCTGTTCTGGGGTATCCTTGGCGCTATCATACTTCGATTCATTTTTATTTTTGTCGGATCGGCTTTGGTGACCCGCTTCGAATGGTTGTTGTACCTATTTGGAGTTTTTCTGATTTACTCGGGGATTAAAATGTATCTCGACCGCAATAAGGAGGAAAATATAGAGGTAAACAAACATCCGTTGGTTAATTTCCTGTCCCGCCACATCAACATCCATCCCCATTACCTCAACGGTCATTTCTGGAAGCGGATAGATGGAAAATTATTTTTTACCCCTCTGTTTGTAGTACTGGTAATGATTGAGTTTACCGATCTGATTTTTGCCTTTGATTCGATTCCAGCCATTTTTTCCATCACCCGCGACCCTTACATCGTATTTTTTTCGAACATTTTTGCCATCATTGGGCTGCGATCGCTATTCTTTCTCCTGAGCCGGATTGTCGAATACTTCCATTTCCTGAAAGTTGGAATAGCCTTCCTACTATTTTTTGTAGGTTGCAAGTTGATATTTCATCATTATCTTGATGATATCGGTTTTACCAGCTTGCACTCCCTGATGGTAATATTGGCAACCCTTGTGATAAGTATTTTGGCCAGCGTTATATTTCCTGAGAAAAAACAGACCGTTTGAATTACAGGACGACATAAAAAGTCGAATATCGGAACTCTGTCGCCTTGATCAGTCATACCTGGTTATTTCCAGTTACTGAACAAACAGTAATTGGAGAGTAGCCTCTTAGTAGGCCTATACAAAACCATGGACTGAGAAAAAATTTAGTGATTCGATTGTTTTTACTGTAGCAGTAAAGAAGTATTGAAAAGACTGAACAGGTATAAAAAAAGGAAGTCGGGGTGATCCGACTCGAACGGACGACCACTTGCACCCCATGCAAGTGCGCTAGCCAACTGCGCCACACCCCGAAACCTTTAAAGTGGCGCAAAGTTAATGATAGTTTATGGTAATTGCAAAATCTTTGTGCGCTTTTTTTACTTCATCTCTTTTCAGGGTCTGCAGCCGTTAAACGAAATTGATCGACATTTTTTCCTTGCAAATGTTTATTCCACCTCAGATACAAGGGCTGCTCGTATTGAAATTCACGATATTCATCGGGATTCATAATAGGAATACCCATAACAATCGGGTATATTCTGTTGCAAACTTTACAATGCAAATATCCCTCCTGAATATTTTCATTAAAGTCAATAGCAGCGATGGTTGCATTAAGATCGGCTTTATCGAAAGGACAGCACAATTTTACAAGTGTTTTTTTTTGCATAGCTCACCATTTAAATTGTTTCAGATATTGCAGGGCGGCCTGCAGCGGATCATTAGCCAGCATAATCCCCGATACTACTGCGATACCATGATAAGCAATGTCGGAAAGCCGACCCATATTGTTAGGCGTTATACCCCCTGCAAGAAAAACGGGAAGGTTATATTCGTTGATTACCTTGCGCACTATTTCAAGATTTATCAATTCACAACTATTTGCAGTTGCCGAAGGAAATACAGAACAAAAGGATATGTAGTCGAACCGATGAAGATGTGCCCAACGAACGGTATCCAGATCATTATTGCAGGTTAGTCCTTTCAGAAAAGGCCTGCTAATCGTTCGCAAAATTTCATCATAATTGTCGGGGATTATATCAAAATGTACGCCATCGAGGGGAAACTGCATCAAATACTCCCAACGATTGTTGATGATCACAGGCCGACGAAATGCATGACAGGTTGCTGCAATATTCTCCACTATAGTTTTTTCGTCCGATTCCCGGGGAAAATGATCCCAAATCTGGACGGCTGAGATGGGCAAGTGCAACACCATCCTGAGCTTGTTTTGGATCTGATCCGGATCCATTGTAGGGTCGACAATAATATATAGCCCCTTATCGATCTTGAGTTGTTGTATCATTTCCATCCTTGTTTCAATGCATTAAAGAAAGCTGCCCAGTAGGGGTCGGTTTCCTGATAAACCAACGTCTGTTGTTTATTATTTTGGATAAGAAATTTATCCTGCGCATTGGGAAGGATTTCCCCGATAGCAGTACATAGGATATTTTCCTGAGCAAGTTTATCGATAACCAGCTGTACTTTATCGGGTCGACAAGTCATAATCATGGAACCAGCCCCGATTATCCTTGCAGGATCGAGATGAAACAAACGACATAATTCGCGCTGAGCCGGTAACACGGGTATGGCCTCATAATTTATTCTACATCCTTTGTTTGAGGCTGTTGCCAACTCATAAATAGCTCCCAATATACCTCCTTCGGTAACATCGTGCATAGCAGTAATTGCCTGCGGGATTTGTCGTGCCAGCAAGGCCTCACGCAGGGAAGAAGTTTGATAGAACAGGCCGGATATCTGCTCGAATGCCTCTTTGCCCAATTGATTCTGAACGGTTTGAGGGAACGACATTGCAAGAATGGCGGAAGAGACCATTGCGGCCGTTTTTGTCATTAAAATCACATCGCCTGCCTGTGCACCGCTTGAAAGAATTATTTCCTCAACAGGAGCTATCGTAATAAAAGTTGCTCCTCCGGCTATGGTCGAATTTTGTCCCTCAATAAAGCCGGTATGGCCACCCGTGATAGTAACACCGATTTCGGCACAGAACTCATGTATATATGCCCAGTATCTATCAAATTCTTCGATCGACAGCGAGGCGGGTAAGTTAAGTACCATTTGAGCATACTGGGGTGCAAAGCCGGTAGTAGCCATATCATTGGCCAGAATATGTACCGACAACCAAGCCGACTCACGCAACCCTAACGAAGGAATAAGCGAAAGTGGATCGCTGGTAAGAACCATAGCCATCCCCTGCCCCACCTCAACTACCGCCACATCCACTCCAAATGAAGCCGGAACCAATAAACCCGGACGGTGATAACCACAGCGGTGAGCAATGATGCTGTGAAAGGCTGTGGAATCAATTTTTCCTAATTTGCTTGCCATAGAATAAATTACACATCTTTGAATTTGACATACAATCCAAAAAAATCGCCCAAGGGTAGCCCCCACTGTTGCACAGGGAACCACTTGGGTAGACCCGTACATGTCCATTCTATTGTATATTCCCGTCCCTGTAATGCCTTATGAATGATACGGCTTAAACGCGCGGGAGTGTAAAAGGTAGCCGTGATATAGAAGGGATTTTTTCCAAACAACTGCTGCACCCGCCTGCGAACAACTTTCAACGAATTGCGATTCATCATTCCCATGGCAATGCCATAACGTCCTACTCGGGCAGCCTCCCGAATAACCTGCACCGGATCACGATAATACTCAAAAGTAGTGATAAAAGCCACTGCGTCGAAGGCATGGTCCTTAAACGGCATAAAATGAGCATCGGCCATTACAAGATCCCCCTCAAAAAGATACATGGCCTGCGATAGCATAAGAGGAGATATGTCGCCCCCCGTAGCTTCTATGCCAATGTCCTTCCACCAACGGGTAAACCGACCGGTACCACAACCAAATTCCAGTAGGTTCTTTACCCGTTCGTCTTTTTTGACCAACTGTTCCATCACCCGTTTCTGCCAAATTTCTGCCCTTTTGTACCGCCCTTCGTACCATTGCTCATAGGTGTCGGTGTACTCACGGTTGAAAAACCACTCTTCCCGGTTCTGCCAACGGGTAAGCGATGCCGGTACCAGTCCTTTCATTTCCTTATTTTCCATCAACTATCATATATTTAATGAAAAAAAAGGCAGCTTACCGTTTTTTACTTAAAACGATAAGCCGCCTATTATATTTATATTCTTTCTTTGCATCCCTACGTTGGTATTATCCACATCAGGTTATGCGGGTATAATCTCAGCCCAACCACACTGTTGAGCACCCCGTGCTGCCTATGTATTGTTAAACAACTTTTACTGTACAAAGTTAATCATTCGTCGAAAATTTAATGCATCAATTATGCTTGCCCCCGACAAAAAATAATTCATTAACATCAAAAATTCCAAAACCCTATTTTCCCCTGTAAAGACAAACCAACGAAATATCCCTTTACATAACCAGCCCTACTTTGTAACAAATATCACCATGGTTATGGAAGGGGATTAAGTACCTTTGCTTATTGCTTACATCGTAGTATTATTCTATAATAGATAGGTACGCAACGAAAAGGAATTTAACAATTCAGATTACAACCCAACAAATACAACAACTAAAATTTACTTCGTATGAGACGATGGTTATTAGCAGGAATAATAACTTGTTTTGCCGGCACACTGCAAGCAAACGACCGCGAGGTGTTACTCATGGATTTCGACTGGTTGTTTGCCCTGGGGCATGCCACTGATCCGGCAAAAGATTTCAATCATCGCACGGCGTATTTCTCATACTTTGCCAAGGCCGGATATGGCGATGGTCCGGCAGCACAGAATTTCGATGATCGTTCGTGGCAAAAAATTGATGTACCGCACGATTGGTGTGTAAATCTGCCGTTTACTCCACGTGGAGGACATAGTCATGGATACCGTGCCATTGGTATCAACTTCCCAGAAAACAGTGTAGGATGGTACCGCAAACATTTCTACATTCCCGCCTCGGATCTGGGACGAAAAATTTTCATTCACTTCGAAGGGGTGCATCGGGATGCTCAGGTATGGGTGAATGGTTTCTACTGTGGACGTAATCACAGTGGATATTATGGCTTTGAATACGATATTACCGATTATCTCAACTACGGAGGCAACAATGTGATTGCTGTCCGGGTAGATGCGAGCATGGAAGAAGGTTGGTACTATGAGGGAGCGGGTATCTACCGGCATGTATGGTTGGTAAAAACTTCTCCGTTGCATGTGGCGCGTTACGGAACCTTTGTCGCCAGCCAATTACTGAACCAGAACAGAAAAGCGCTGCTGAGGGTAGGAACTACCATTCAAAATGATGGACGCAACGACGCTACCTTTGAGTTAAAAGAGGAAATACTTAATGCACAGGGGAAAATTATAGCTCAACGGGAGCAACAACTGATGCTGACGGCCGGACAAAAACGTGAATGGGTATCACAGTTTGAAATCAATGATCCCCAGCTATGGTCGATCGAAAATCCTTACCTGCACAAGTTGCAAACCCGGATCTACCAGAACGGTATCTTGGTTGACAGCTATACTACTCATTTTGGTATACGGTCGATTCGTTTCTCGCCCGACAGCGGATTTTTTCTTAATGGCCAACATGTAATTATCAAGGGTACCAACAATCATCAGGATCATGCCGGTGTAGGCACAGCTATCCCCGATGCCTTGCAGGAATACCGGATTAAAATTCTAAAGAGCATGGGCAGCAATGCTATACGAACCTCGCATAATCCACCTTCACCGGCATTGCTCGACGCCTGTGACCGGCTGGGGATGCTGGTTCTCGACGAAAACCGGCTTATGGGGAGTAACGAAGAACATTTGAGTTACCTGCGCGATATGATTCTGCGCGATCGCAATCACCCTTCGGTTATTCTGTGGTCGCTCGGAAACGAAGAATGGGGCATTGAGTGTAACGAAAAGGGTCCCCGTATTGGTACCACCATGCAGGATTATGGCAGTCGTATCGATACTACCCGACCCTTTACCACGGCCTGTAGCGGCTGCTGGGACAACGGAACAGGATCCATCCTGCAGGTAATGGGATACAATTACATAGTACATGGAAATATCGACGAACACCATCGTCTGTTTCCCTGGCAACCGGCAGTGGGCACCGAGGAAAGCAATACCATTGGCACACGGGGAATTTATGTGGATGATGAAGAAAATGGACGTATCGGACCACGCAGACTGGGCACTGAAATTGGCTGGAAATTTTACAGCCAGCGACCTTTTCTGGCCGGATTGTTTTACTGGACAGGATTCGATTACCGGGGCGAACCCAATCCGCTCAAATGGCCTGCCGTATCGTCGCAGTATGGAATTGTTGACCTGTGTGGATTCCCAAAAGATATTTTCTATTATCTTAAATCGTGGTGGACTCAGGAACCGGTCCTGCATATTGCTCCACACTGGAACGGAACCGGACAGGACAGTATAAACGTTACCGTTTATAGTAACTGCGAACAGGTGGAACTGTTTTTAAACGGCAAATCTTTAGGAAAAAAGAACATGGAAAAAAACAGCCATCTCGTCTGGAAGGTAAAATATAAACCTGGCCGACTGGAGGCTGCAGGCTATAAGGGCAATAAACCGGTAGCCCGGCAGGTTGTGGAAACCACCGAAAGTCCGGTGCAAATAAAATTACAAGCTGATAAAACAAGACTCCGCAACGATAGACAGGATGTATCGATCGTTAACATCACGGTAGTCGATAGCAAGGGACGGGTCGTACCCACAGCACAAAATATGATCCGTTTTAACCTTACAGGACCTGCCCGTATCATTGGCGTAGGCAATGGCGACCCTGCCAGTCATGAACCAGATCAATTTCTGGAATCGATTCAGCGCATCGCAATCAACAACCTTAAAGAAGCAACCATCACTTCGCTGTCCGACACCTCGCTTACACCCTTCGAAATCGACCATAGCACATGGAAAGATGCCTTCAGCATAAAACATAAGGACTGGCGAACCTATACCGACAGTCTGATTACTGTACGTGGCGAATTTTATTTGCCCGAATTTACCGATAATACACGCATTACTCTGTTTTCGAAAAGCATACTCGAAAACCAAAGCATTTTTATCAACGGGCATAAAATAGCGACCCATATCATTCGCGACGATCCCAACCAGACGTTTTTGATCGACCAGAAAATACTGAAACAGGGGCGCAACGTAATAGCCTTTGTAGGTCAACGTTTTCGGAAAAAACATCAGTACGACGAACCCAATACCGATCCCGGTCTTGTACAGGTTTGGAATCCGGCACCCCAATGGCAACGAAGGCTATTTAATGGCTGGGCACAGGTAATCATTCAATCGACTGATAAAACCGGAACAGCTATACTCCGTTGCGAATCGGAAGGACTGAAAGGATCTGAAATAACCATACGGATTGAACCATAATATAAGCGCCAGACATCGCCCTGCTTCGGGTATGTCTGGCTTTTATAATACATTAAAACATCCTTTAAGCGGTTACATCAGGATAAGCCTTATCACACATTTACAATCACTATAAGCCGCATGCCTTTCCCTTTTTCGCTGTCGATATTTACAATGGCTTTAATGCTCTTGAGCCGGTTGATAATGTTATGAAGCCCCATCCCCTCTGTTGGAGTTTTATGAAAAATTTCGTTCACATCAAAACCTTTTCCGTCATCGGCATACGATAGGCTAATGATTTTATTATGACGCGAAAGTTGAATATGAATATTCGAAGCATGAGCATGTTTGAGGGTATTGTTGATAAGTTCGCAGGTTACACGGTAAAGAATAACTTCCTGATTATAATCAAAACGAAGATCGTACATGTTGGACTCGAAGTGAATATTTATTTGCTGCATGCTGGCTACTTTCGAAGCGAAAGATTTAATAGCACTGGCAAGTCCGAAATTATCGAGCACATGGGGGCTCAGGTTGTTCGATATTTCCTTCAAGCTACGTATGGCCTCAGAGATAACGTAGTCGGTATTTTCAATAATTCTTCGTTTTTCGCTATCCTGTTCCTGTTGAACCAGCGACGAGATGGCCATTTTTGCACTCGACAATAGGGGACCCATACCATCGTGCAGGTCTTTGGCTAACCGGCGACGTTCTTTTTCCTCGGCCTGAATTACGGCATTGAGTACTTTTTTATCAGCTTCCTGACGCTGTTTTTCCGCTTTTTTCAGAAAATCAAAAATTTGACGAATGAGAATAATCCCCACAGCAATAAGCACCGAGGTAATAATCCCCAGCCATGTGTTGATAGCGGCAACGTCTTTTTCCCATTCGCGCCATACGTAAGGAATAAACTCAATGAAACGCTGGATAGCCATGAGCAGAAATCCCACCGAAAGCAATATCCACGAAATAGCTCTTCGGGTCATGCGGATGCTTCCGATGGCAACCAGTGCCCCAGCAAACTGAAGGATAATAGCAATTATAAGCGCAACAAGGGTTATCAAGTTATATGGTTACGATTAAAGGTCAAGATCTCCGTTTTCCCAGTCCTTAAATTTCTGAGCCAGCAGAGCCAACAAACGGCTGAATGTCTGCATCGACTCCTGTGTAGCAAGGCTTACGTCCTTCTTCGACAAACGCATCAGCAAGAGCAGGTACAAGGCCTCGAGACAGGTATGAATCTCACCGGTATAGGGCGCCTGGCTTTTCATCTGAAAAGTAATGATATGCGGCCTTGCTGTATAATATAACGTCTTGTACTGACGCTCCTCGGACGAATGCAACAACAGACGGTGCAACTCTTCCATCTGACCCACAGTGTTGAGTGTTAACGGCAAATGCCCCCGTTCGGTAACCCCGCTCTCATGCATCATGTGTATCAAACTTTCGTACCATTGTTCAATCTCTTTCTTAACCTCGGCCGATACTTCATATTTGTCGATGATATGCTGACGTACCAGTTGCATGTCGAGCTTACATGCCCTGATCATATCTTCCACCTGCCACATGTATATCACATACTCGGCTACATTGGTCCGACGCTTTTCCCTGGCTATAATCATAATTTTTAGAGATCTCCCTTGTTTCGCAACTTATCCAACTCCCGACGTTCCTTTTTGGTAGGACGTCCACTACCCGGATCGCGTTGAAAATTCATCGCCAACCGCATCATCTGTCGCTTAGCTATTTCCTCCTCACTGGTCAGATCCTCGACATATTGCCGGGCAACCTGCGCCGAAACCCGACTTTTGATTATGCCCAAAACCCTATAGGTATGCAATACTGGCGGCTTGCGCACACAGATAATCTCGCCTACCTTTACCACATGCGAGGGCTTAACTGGATAACCATTGATGGTTACACGCCCCTTTTCACATTCCTCTGCAGCCAATGTACGGGTTTTGTATATCCTTACCGCCCACAGCCACTTGTCGATACGTACTTTTTCCTCTTGCTTTTCCACCATTTATGCTTTAACTCCGTAACAAATTCACGTGCGATACCAAACCTAACAAACTTACACGAATGTTTCACAATTACCCATTCGATTGCCCATCAATGTATCCTAACTCCATGACGAATCATCGAAAATACGTTCCATGAACACCTTCACCTCATATTCAGAAAAATGACGCACAAAACGTTTGATCTCAGATCCACTGTCATCGAGGAACAACAAAGCGGGGACTGTAAAAACAAGATGCTGACCCGCTAACATTGGGTTTTCAGTTACATCGATAGTTTCGAAATGCACGGGAAATACTTCAGCCAGTTTTTCAAGTCTCGGGAATAAGGCAGAACAAACACTACAAGTGTTGTTTTTAAAGTAAAGCATTCTTATCATTTCCCACCCCTCCGATCTATAATGAGCATCCCCCTATACCCAATTACCTGTGTCAGCAAAAACATTCGCCAACTATATAACCAACAGGAGATAAGATTTACAGGGCTTCCAGTACGCTGGTCAGGTATCTCCAGAACATTTCCACCGTCTTAATATTCACACGTTCGTCGGGCGAATGAGGGAATTGGATGGTAGGGCCAAACGAAACCATTTGCATGCCCGGATAAATAGAACCTATGATACCACACTCAAGCCCTGCATGAATAACCTTCACCTGTGCCTCTTCCCCATGAAGATCGCGGTATATTTTTTTCATGGTAGCAAGCAACGGGGAATTAAAATCGGGTTTCCAGCCCGGATAATCGCCCTCGTGGCGGGTTTTAGCCTGAGCCATATCAAAGATGCTTTCGATCATATTGCACAGGTCGAGCTTGGCCGAATCGACCGAACTGCGTAACAGGCTGATCACTTCTATGGTATTGTTTTGTTCGTTCGATTGTACAATAGCCAGGTTAGTACTGGTTTCCACCACATTGGGCATTTCGGGTATCATGCGAATTACGCCGTTGGGGATGGCATACAGCGCATCGAGCAAATTGCCTGTTGTCTCCTTGTCGATACATTGGGCAGGTTTATCGGTTTTAACAGCTGTAAAGCTTAAATTTTCCTCAACCCCTTTAAGTTCATCCCGGTATGTTTGTTCAAAGGTAGCTACACTCGAAAGAAATTCCTCCTCGAACGCAGCAGGTACAGTAACAATGGCAAAAGCTTCGCGAGGGATAGCATTGCGCATATTGCCTCCCTGAATAGAACACAGCCGAAGACCGAAGAAATGTTCTGCATTCCACAGAAAACGGTTGAGCAGTTTATTGGCATTTCCTCGTCCAAGATGAATATCAGCCCCTGAATGGCCTCCCTTTAAACCCACCAACCGTAGCTGATATGCCACATGATCGGGTTCAACGGGTTCGGGCTTATATTCAAAAGTAGCTATAGTATTGATACCACCTGCACAGCCAATAAACAATTCCCCATAATCTTCCGAGTCGAGGTTGAGCAATATTTTACCACTCACAAAATCCTCAGTAAGGTTAAATGCCCCTGTCATCCCCGTTTCTTCATCGACGGTAAACAATGCTTCAATGGGGCCATGCTGAATGTTGTCAGATTCGAGTACAGCCAGCGCACACGCAACACCTATACCATTGTCGGCCCCCAACGTAGTCCCCTGAGCCTTAACCCACTCACCATCAATATAAGGTCGAATAGGATCCTTGTAAAAATCGTGAACGACATCGCTGTTCTTCTGGGGAACCATATCCATGTGCGACTGCAATACAACCGTCGGATGATCTTCCCGCCCCTTAGTAGCCGGCTTACTGATTAAAACATTGCCCACGCGGTCAATCTTATATGCAAGCCCGCGGCGAACTGCAAAATCCTTTAAGTATTCAATTACCCCTTTTTCATGCTTTGACGGACGAGGTATTTGACACAATGCTTCAAAATGTTTCCAGATAACCTCGGGCTTTAGTTGGGATAGTGTTTGCATAGCTTTAATAAATTAGGTCTCAAAATTATAATTTTTTGTCGTATTATTAATAATTCAAAAAATTAAAATACCTAAATGTCAGGAAATTCTATTGCCCAATCCGTCAACACCATTCTATAATACTTATTATCGGAATCTTACTGAATTTATCTTCCGACCTACCCTTTTCATCCTGCCATTTGAGGGCTTTTACCGATTTATTTTTTTATACCTTAAGAAAAGGTCGTTTTTTTGCAAGGTATTTTTCGAGAGAACCTGACAAAATGTTTATGGTATATTTTTTGACCCTGCAGGCAGCGTTATTTTGTTGACCATTTATACAAAATGTTCAAAGAACATTTTTCTAAAAAATTATGAAAGCTATATGGAAAACAGCTTCAACCCACAGATGACGAACCTGTGCGTCCCTTTGTGCAAAAGATTATAAATAATGAAGAAAATATGTAATCAAATAGGTATCAGTAACTTAAATAATATTTTCGAATGAGAAGGAAAAAGATTTTGATTCTGAGTTTATTTCTGGGTATTTCATCTGTCATCTTTTCACAATCAGTAAGCGATAGTGTATTGATATTATCGCTTGCCGAGGCTAAAGCTTATGCATTGGCCAATAGTCCCATAATTAAAAGTTCGGCATTGGATGTGGAAGCGGCTAAAAAGAAAATCTGGGAAACAACAGCCATAGGTTTGCCGCAGGTAAGCGCCAAGTATTCGTACAGTTACATCATTACGTTACCTGAGATTTATAAGCAATTTGCTGCCATGGGTAGTGGTGGACCGGGCGCCCAGGCCAATCTGGACGATTTGCGAACCTCCTCGACCCTCGATGTCACCGTTAGTCAGTTGTTGTTTAGCGGGTCGTATCTGGTAGGGCTTCAGACTTCGCGGGTTTACCGTAACCTGTCGGAGCTCTCTCTTTCCAAATCAAAGCAAGATTTGGCCGAATCGGTTACGAATACCTATCTGCTGGTGCTTATTTCGCGCGAGAATCAAAGGCTTATTGATTCAATTTACCGAAATACCGTGAGTCTGCTGGAATCGATGAAATCTATGTATGCCCAAGGGTTTATCGAAGAAACCGATGTAGATCAGTTGCAAATCACGGTCAACAATTTAAAAAGCACATTGGAGGTTGTAAACCAGCAAACAGGTATTGCCGAACGTTTGCTGAAGTTTCAGCTGGGCTGTCCGTTTGAACAGACGATTCGGCTTACCGATAGCCTGCCAACACTGGCAGTTAACATGGCCGACCCCGGGATATTGCTGCAAAATTTCAATGTTAAACAACAGGTCGACTACCAACTGCTCGAAACGCAGACAAAACTCATGAAACTGAACCTTAAGCTTAACCAGTCGGCTTTTCTGCCCGAAGTTGCTGCCTTCTACCAGCACGATAAAAACTTCAATACAAAAGCTATTACCTTCACACCCCCCGACCTTGTGGGAGTACAGGTCAACATCCCTATCTTCAGCAGTGGCATGCGACTTGCACGCGTAAGTCAGGCACGTATTAGCTATGAAAAAGCCCTGATAAACCAACAACAGGCCGAACAAAACCTTCAAATTGGTTTCGAGGATGCCAAAGCCAAATACCTGGCTTCGCTTAACAGTTATACTACTGCCCAAGATAATTTTAAACTGGCCGAGAAGGTATATAACCGCTCGTGGATTAAATACCGCGAGGGTACAATTTCGAGTGTGGAACTGACCCAAGTACAAAACCAGTACATTCAAAGCCAGACCAACTATTTCAATGCCCTGCTCGAATTAAACAAAGCCCGGACCAAGCTTGAAAAAATGCTGGTTCCGGTAGAATTAAACAAATAAGTTAAACTATAACAGTCATTATTGTTACACATAAAAATATTTTCTATGAATATGAGATCGATGCAAAAGGTAAAATGGGGGATGGTTTTACTCCTGACCCTGCTGATAGCCTGTGGCAAAACTGATAAACAGGCTGAACTGGTAAAACTCCGTAAACAGCAAGCCATACTTGCCGAAAAAATAAAACAGCTGGAATCTGAATTAGCAGCAGATACCAGCATTAAGCAAGCCCCCAAGGGCATACGGGTAAGCGTCACCGAAATACATCCATCAGCTTTTTTTCACGCTATCGAGGTTCAGGGAAAAGTAGATGGCGACAACAGTGTTAATGTTTTTTGCGAAGGTGCCGGAGGTATTGTTGAAGAAATATATGTCCAGGAAGGACAGTATGTTAAAAAAGGACAAACACTGGCAAAACTCGATGATGCCATTTACCAGACTCAGCTAAAAACCGCCCTCAGCAGCCTTGAGTATGTGACTACGCTTTACAACAAACAAAAGGCCCTATGGGAACAAAAGATAGGGAGCGAAGTACAGTACCTTAACCTCAAAAATCAGAAGGAAAGTCTGGAAGGTCAGGTAGCTACCCTTAAAGAACAAATCAGCAAGTGCCGTATAGTGGCGCCCATTGCAGGAACGGTCGAAGATATCCCCATCAAAAAGGGACAAATGGTATCTCCGGCAATCATCTGTTTTCGGGTAATTGACCTATCGTCGCTGAAAATTGTAGCCGATGTTTCGGAAAGCTATTCGACCCGTATCAAGGTTGGCGACAAGGTAACCGTTTTACTTCCCGACCTGAACAAAGAGATTACCGGTAAGGTTGACTTTTGCAGCCGTTACATCAATCCTGTCAACCGTACCTTCAACGTCACACTGCGCATTCCCTCAAATGACCCAGTCATCAAGGCCAATATGATTGCCGTGCTCCGAATCGTCGATTATCAAAATCCGACTGCACTGGTTGTCCCTGTCAACGTGGTTCAAACCGACCAGAAAGGGAAATACATTCTGGTTGCCGAACCTACTGCAGACAACAGCTATGTAGCGCGTAAAAAATATGTTGAAACAGGCGAAACCTACAAGGGTTTAACCGAAATACGATCGAGACTGAAAGAAGGGGATAAAGTAATCACCATCGGCTTTCAGGAACTCGAAGAAGGTCAATTTATCAATTTTTAGTCATCCTTAACCATGCAATAAATTTTGGAACATGGAAAAACAACAAGGTTTTAAAGAATTTAAGCCGACCAGCTGGAGCATCGATAACAAAACCAGCATATACGTACTGGCTATTATGCTGGCAATATTCGGGCTGGTAAACTATTATTCCATTCCCAAGGAACAATTTCCAGAAATAGTTATTCCGCAAATAATCGTTAGTACCGTTTATCCGGGCACCTCGCCCACCGATATGGAGAATCTGGTCACCCGACCGCTGGAAAAAAATCTGAAATCCATTAATGGGGTAAAAAAGATATCCAGCAAGTCGGTGCAGGATTATTCGCTCATCATTGTCGAATTTAACACTGGCATTGAAGTATCGGAGGCCAAGCAAAGGGTAAAGGATGCGGTCGACAAAACCAAAAGTTCCAATAACCTGCCGAACGACCTGCCTGCAGACCCTTCAGTGACTGAAATAGAAATCTCCGAATTTCCCATCATGTACATCAATATATCCGGGAACTACGAGCTTTCGAAACTCAAAAAATATGCGGAAATGTTGCAGGATAAGATCGAAAGCTTTCCGGAGATTACCCGCGTGGATATCATTGGGGCGCTCGATCGGGAAATTCAGATCAATGTCGACATGTATAAAATGCAAATGGCCAAGGTTACTTTCAACGAAATAGCCAATGCCATTGCCTACGAAAACATGACCATTTCGGGAGGCACCATCGATCTGCAGAACATGACCCGAAGCATTCGAGTAGTTGGGGAATACAAGGATATTGAAGAGATAAAAAATACCATTCTCGTAAGTTCCAGCGGAGCACTTGTTGCCCTTAAGGACATTGCCGAAATTAAGGACTCTTATAAGGAACAGGAAAGTTTTTCGCGCTTCAACGGCAAAAATGTTATCACCCTGAATGTGGTAAAGAAAAGCGGACAAAACCTCCTGCATGCCTCCGATAAAATTACGCAGGCTATCGATGAATTTAAGCAAACCAAGTTCCCAAAAGATTTATCTGTAAGTATTACGGGTAATCAGGCGCGATACACACGCAGCATACTTACCGAGCTAAATAACACGATTATTCTCGGATTTATTTTTGTCACCGTTATCCTCATGTTTTTTATGGGGCTTACCAATGCCATGTTTGTGGGACTCTCGGTTCCGCTATCGATGGCTCTGGCCTACATTGTTTTGCCTACCATCGATTATACCATGAACATGCTGGTAATGTTTGCATTCATATTTGCCCTGGGGATAGTGGTCGATGATGCTATTGTGGTAATCGAAAACACGCACCGGATTTTCAGGCAAGGTAAATATACTATTGTACAATCGGCCAAGATAGCCGCGGGCGAAGTATTTTTACCCATTCTTTCGGGAACCCTTACCACCATTGCTCCTTTCATACCGCTGGCTTTCTGGCCCGGAGTAGTAGGTAAATTTATGTCCTATATCCCGGTCACGATTATGATTACCCTTTTTGCATCGCTGATTGTGGCCTATATCATCAACCCCGTATTTGCGGTCGACTTTATGAAAAACGAAGACGACCATAGCGTGCGAATACATCAAAAGAAAGTATTCAAATATGGTTCGTACATTATTGGACTCGCTCTATTTATCTATCTTGTAAGCGGGTTTAAATTCGGATCTACTGGCTGGGGTATTGCTTCCTTTGTCCTGTTGCTTGGGATCATTTACATCCTGCACAACCTGTACCTTTACAAAATATTGCAGCGTTTTCAGAAACGCACCATACCAGCTATGATGGATGCTTACGACCGGCTGTTGCGTTGGGCAGTAACGGGCAACCGCCCCCGAATTCTTCTGTGGGGAACCATTGGTCTGCTCTTCTTTTCTATCATCCTGTTCGGAGTAGCAGGTCCCAAGGTAGTTTTCTTCCCCGATAACGAGCCCAATAGTATTAATGTATACGCCCGATTGCCTATAGGTACATCCGTGGGTTATACCGACTCTATTGCCAAAGAAATTGAAAAACGGGTTGTGAAAGTTCTGGGCGAAAATAATCCCGATGTAGAATCGATAGTAACCAATGTAGCTTTTCAGGCTTCGGAAGATATGTTCGACGGGGGAATCATCACCTCCAATAAGGCTAAGGTTACTGTAAACTTTGTCGAATATCGTTATCGCAAAGACAGAAAAACCAGCCGTTATCTGAACCCCATCACCGAAGCCCTGAAAGATATTCCCGGTGCCGTCATTTCGGTAGAAAAGAACCGCATGGGGCCACCGACAGGTAAACCTATCAATATTGAAGTAGCTGGCGATGATCTGGAACAAGTAGTGCAAACAGCCGACCGGTTTATTACCTTCATTGACTCGCTGGGTATACCGGGGATTGAAAAACTCAAAACCAACTTCGAACGTACCAAGCCCGAACTTGTTATCGATCTCGACAGGCAAAGAGCTAATCGTGAGGGTATTTCATCGGCACAGGTGGGATCGGCTATTCGCACGGCCGTGCTCGGAAAAGAAGTATCAAAATACCGCGAAGGCGAAGATCAATATCCCATCCAGTTACGATTCCTGCCTTCGCAGCGAAAGGATATCGACAAGCTGATGAACATGGAAATCACCTATCGCGACATGAACACTGGCCTGCTGCGATCGATACCGCTGAGTTCACTGGCTACCGTCCGCTATACCAACTCCGTCGGCGGCATCAACCGCATTAATCTGAAAAGAACTATTACCATCAGTTCCAATGTACTGGCAGGATACAATGCTACTGAAATAATGACTAAGATAAAAAAGGCACTGCCCAAGTTCGAAAAATCCGATAACGTAGAGATAAAGCTCACCGGAGAACAAGAAGACCGTGCCGAATCACAATCCTTCCTCGGTAAAGCAATGTTACTTGCGCTGTTCCTTATTCTGTTTATCCTTATTGCACAGTTTAACTCGCTGGGGCGGACAGCGATCATTTTAAGCGAAGTACTTTTCAGTATCATTGGAGTGCTGCTGGGGCTTACTATCTTCCGTGTCCCCTTCTCAATCATCATGTCGGGGATGGGTATTGTGGCACTGGCAGGGATAGTGGTAAGAAACGGTATATTGCTGGTCGAATTTACTGATGTACTCAAAGAAAGAGGCTACCGAACCCGCGAGGCCATTGTACAGGCTGGAAAAACTCGTATCACTCCTGTATTGCTTACCGCTTCTGCGGCTATCCTAGGACTGATACCCCTGGCTATTGGGCTGAATGTCGATTTCGGTTCGCTGTTTACCCACTGGAATCCTCACCTCCACATCGGAGGCGAAAATTCCATGTTCTTTGGTCCGCTGGCATGGACCATCATCTTTGGACTTAGCTTTGCTACGTTCCTTACCCTGGTGATGGTACCTGTAATGTACTATATCATGTACACCGGTAAACTTCGCGTCAACCGGCTGCTGCATCGCAATAAGATACAAACCATGAAAGAACTGCAAGAGGAAGAGCTGAACGAATATTAGCAGATAAAACTGCATAAAACTAAAGCAGGACGGAAAGGTTCCGTCCTGCTTTTTTTATCACGTGACCCCGGAGGGATTCAAACCCCCGACTTTCAGAACCGGAATCTGACGTTCTATTCAGCTGAACTACGGGGCCATTTTTGCTGCGCAAAAGTACAAAAAAATTAGAAAATGCTTCGAAGTTTTTTTGACAGTTAATACAACAACAATTCTCGCCCGAAAATTTAAACCCCTTCGATCGCTGCCTACAATGACTACAATCAGAATTTTTAAAAACCTCTAAATTGTACTTTCGCTATGATAACCTCGCCCAACCTACGACACCCACCCCGTATGCTATGTGGTAGCTGGATTACTTATTAAACCTCAATCCAACTGAAATATCTATCCGCGACAAGTTTTCATATTCGTCTTTTTCAAGCTCGATCGTTTGTGTTTGCTGGCCATCGGAAACTTTGAGCCGGGATAATACACCCTGCATGAGCGATAGCTGAAAACCTATTGCCATTTTATCCGACAATCCAATATCATAACCAACTTCCCAGCAGAGACCTAACGTGCTACCCTTAATTGTGAAATTTTCAGATACCAACTCCGATTCATCTTTATAACCCATATAACCCAAGCCAAAATTTAAAAAAAGACCATTCTTTTTGTTTTTACTAATCAGTCTCGTATTCAACAGTGGCCCTATAAAATTAACGGAAATATCATCACTCATTTTACCATAGCGAGAGGAACCATTTGGATAGGTTACATATACATTATCTATTTCATTTTTTGTCCTGAAAGTACTGTACCTTAAACCTAATCCTACATGTTCTGTAAAAAAATAACCCAAATCAATCCCATAATGATAACCAGATTTGAGGTCTTCGACATATCCCTTTAAATCAGAAGGGATGTTACTAGTAATTTTTGCCGTTCTGTAACTCCAACCTCCATTTATTGCAGCTCTGAAACGAGGATATGGAAAATTTGTAACACTGCTTTCAGAAGGGACTTCGGAATTACTATAATAGTTATATGTATAGGTTTTTACCTGTGCCACTGACAGCAAGGTATTTCTCATCTCACCTTTATGCTTAAAAGTAAAATAAATATAATCTGGCTCAGCTTTAGTAATTTTACAATTTATAGAGTCGCCCTCGGTGGTCACAATTAAATCTTGTCCCCGGCCTGAACCAATAAATATGGCGACAAAAAGCACAACAAATAAATTTCTTAACATATTGCTCGTATATTTTTAGTTATTATTCACTCTTTGAAATGTTCTTGATTTGGTCCTTGCTGACTATTGTTTTTACTTCTTTTCCATTTCTATACATTATAATGTATACATTGTTTTCGTCCTCTCTTTCAATAATACATTCAATTTCGCGACCATCGTTCAAAACTATGATATCCCGCTTATCCGATTTTTTCTGTTTAATAGACTGGAACTCCATTCTTCCAATTTGATTATCAACAAGTTCTATGCTCGGTCGACCTATCACAATACCCATAGTTATTCCACACCTAATATAATATTCTTTTCCAAACTTAATGTTTATGGGAATTTCATCTTTGGCTTCAGTTTTTGCCCAAATAGTATTCAATCCGTCCTTGCGGATTTTGATAGTCTTCTTAAAATTATTGCTAACCCTGCATATAATAGAATCGCCCAAATAGAGGTCATAGTTTACCAAGGCACCAGGGCCACTAAACCGGTAAACATGCAGTAATGCATAATCAGCATTTATCAAAGAACTGTCGATTGGTGAACTATCAAGGTGCTCTACCTTTAAAATTTTTGCTGTTATCCTATGACATGAGCTCCCCAATCCCGGAGGATTATGATCGATGATTTTAATTGCATTACCCCCCACCTTACGAGCTTCCGCTTTTGCTTTTTCTAATACGAGATCTAATCCGCAATCCTTTGTAAAACCAGCATCGCCAATTTTTACAATACCCAGTTCCTCTGCATTAGCCGGTTCAGAATCCTGAATACCAAAAACTTTTACATCTTCCCTATAATCCAGGGCCGGATAACTTTTGCTGATAGTCGTCGATACCTTCGGGGCACAAGAGTTTAAAATAAAAATGGCCACCAGCAATAACACGAGTGATACTTTTTTCATATGTTCTAATTTTTTAAAGTTTAACATTATATGCCAGGTATAAATCTTCAGTATTACTCTTTAAACTACTCACCCTTCATAGCTGTCATTTAAATTCATAACTAATCATAAACCTTACCCACCCATCCTATGCGATCGTATTGAAGTTCAAACAACACAGCATAAACGGGAGATAATACCAGTAATAACCCATGCCGATATTTATGCCAAGATCTATAAATGACCCAGAATAATTATAATACTTTTCAGGAACCTTAGTCGTTTCGAGCTCGATTTCGTCAATTTATTCCGTAAGACCCGGCTACATCGGCATAAATCTATTCTATCAGAATTTTTGGCCCCGATAATCATGTAACCATGTATATAATAATTTGTGTGTGAATTTAAAATAAAAAATCAATCCCGCAAAATTTCAACATGCCCATCATTCAACATCCTATTCTTAATAACATTTATCCTTCAACCCAAAAGATGATTTTTGAACCTAATGGAGGATTGGATAAATAAAAAATTTAAACATGCGAGTTCCATCCGGCCGGGAAATTGCAATGATTGAGTCAGTTAGCAGATGAAGCACAGATTTCGACGGGTAAAGGATAACAGCCATGAGAAAACATTATAACCAACGCAAAATCAGCAACTAAAAAATTCCCGGCATAAAAAATTTCTGCAACTTTTCAGGTAATTTTTCAACTTTTAGTTTATATTCGGGCTGTTTTTAGTCAATCATTTAACGCATTTCCCATGACCTCCATCGACATTGTACTTATTATTCTTTTGCTGTTTTCGGCCATCAATGGATACCGGAAAGGACTTATCCGTGAACTGACCTCGCTGGCAGCATGGATACTCGGCGTTTATCTGGCGGTAAAACTTACGCAATTACTTACCCCCCTAATTACCCCTAACCCCATACATTCGCCAGTCGTTGCCAAAATTGTGATGTTCGCTCTGATTTTTATGGCAGTGGTTGTGATTGTAAACATCATCGGACATTTTCTTCAGGCTTTTTTCGAGGATCTTGATTTGGTTTTTCTGCTCCGTATTGGAGGCGCTTTTGTTTCCCTTTGTAAGACCGTTTTCATCCTTAGTCTGCTTATGGTTATCCTGCATCTGTCCATCATAAAGTGGAACTGGCCTTCGGAAGAGACAAGACAGAAATCCCACCTATATCAGCCCATCGAATCAGTAGCTCCGGCCGTTTTTGTTTATCTCAAAACCATCACTTCGCCCGACGAACACAAATAAATTCCTAACTTTGTCCCGAACATTGGAAAACAAAAAAAGTCAATCGGGCAGCCGTTTAAAAAAATTTTAAGATGCTATTTCGTGAGGTAGTGGGACATTCGGCCATAAAAAGCCGTTTACAACAAATGGTAAAGGAAGAACGTATCCCCCATGCCATTTTATTTACTGGAAATGAGGGTACAGGCAGCCTGCCCATGGCTTGGGCATTTGCCCAATACATTATGTGTACCCAACGAACCGGAACAGATGCCTGCGGCAGTTGTCCATCGTGCAAGAAAGCCGAAAAACTTGTGCATCCCGATTTACATTTTGTTTTTCCTGTCATCAATCCGGGAGATGGTAAAGCACCGGTAAGTGAACATTTCCTTGTCCAGTGGCGCAATGCACTGACATCAAATCCCTACCTGACGCTTAATCAATGGATGGAGGCAATAGGTTCGGAAAATAAACAGCCCGGTATTTTTGAGGCAGAAAGTAGTCGTATCCTCGAAAAATCGATGTACAAGCCCTTTGAGTCATCGTACAAAATTTTAATTATCTGGCTGGCCGAAAAAATGAATGCACATTGTGCCAATAAGTTGCTTAAAATCATTGAAGAACCTCCCCGCGATACAATATTTTTGCTCGTAGCCCAGGACACTTATTCTATTTTACCTACCATACTGTCGCGATGCCAACAAATAGTCCTGCCCCCCATCGACAACGATTCGTTGCGTGAGGCACTTATAAACCGTGCCCCGATAGAAGAATCTAAACTCAACAGCATCCTACGCATATCTAAAGGAAACTATCTCAGAGCCTTACAACTAATCGAAAAAAACGAGGAAGAAGAACGTTGGTTTAATCCTTTCGTAAACCTTATGCGATTAGCCTACAAGGCCCAAATAACCGGTCTAATGGATTGGGCTTCGGAAATGGCAGCGCTGGGACGCGAAAAACAAAAACAATTTCTCACGTATGCCCTGCAACTGATCCGCGAAAATTATGCCCTGACGACTGCCGGCGAAGAAGTTGCCTACCTGTCGGATCAGACTTTACATTTTTCAAAAAATTTTCACCCCTACGTTACCGAAAAAAACATTGAACCTCTGGCCGATCAGTTCGAAAGCGCAATTTTTCAGATTGAACACAATGGCAATGCAAAAATTATTTTTTTAGATGTAGCTTTGCAGGTGAGTAAAGCTATAAGAATTAAATAACATAAAAAAACATATTTCCCATGATTTATCGTGGATGCCATGCATTAGAAACCGATACCAACGATTGTTACCGATGCAATACCCAAATTTGTGCCAAGTTAAGCACCTACAACTGGACAGAAGATCTTGCCGATCTGCCTTCAAATATTGTAGAAATTCGTTTTAAAAATACGCGCAAGGGATTTTATGTCAATGTAAATGAACTTGATCTTTGCAGTGGAGACATTGTAGCAGTTGAGGCCTCGCCCGGACATGATATCGGCATAGTATCGCTTACGGGCACGCTTGCCTTGCGCCAGTATGCTCATTCCAAGGCTAAAGCCACCAACGAGGAACTAAAAAAAGTATATCGTAAGGCACGAAGCGTTGACATTGAAAAATGGCAGGCAGCCATTGCTCGGGAACATGAAACCATGCTCAAGGCCAGAAAGATAAGCGAACAGTTGCAACTGGAGATGAAAATCGGCGACGTAGAATTTCAGGGGGATGGCACCAAGGCTATCTTTTACTACATTGCCGATGAACGAGTCGACTTTCGGGAGTTAATTAAGGTCCTGGCCGAAGAATTCCGCGTAAGAATCGAAATGCGGCAGATTGGCGCTCGTCAGGAGGCCGGCCGTATTGGTGGTATTGGCACCTGTGGCCGTGAATTATGTTGCAGTACATGGATGAGTCAGTTCGTTTCCGTTTCGACTGCTGCTGCACGGTATCAGGAAATATCGCTTAACCCCCAGAAACTCGCCGGACAATGTGGTAAACTCAAATGTTGCCTCAATTACGAACTCGATGTCTATCTCGATGCCCAGAAGGATTTCCCCGATACCTCTATTGCACTTCAAACCGATAAGGGCACCCTACGTTATCAGAAAAGCGATTTCTTCCGTCGCATCATGTGGTATGCCTTTACTACCGAAAACGGAAGCCAACAATTTATCCCCCTGTCGGTTGAAAAAGTGACCAACATTATCGAACTCAACAAACAGGGACAAACTGCCAAGGTCGAACAGGAACCCATCACCTATATGACTGGCATCCCTCAGGAACTCGATTACCACGACGTCATTGGCGACGACAGCCTTACCCGTTTCGACCACAGAAAAACACAGGACAAAAAGCCTCAATCCAACCATAATCATAACCATCATAGAAAAAACCGATAAAACATAGCCTGTCACCATGGGGTATAAACTGAAAAAGCTTCTGAACTTAAACCCTCAGTACCGGAAAAATAAGCCGGTACCTATTGTAATTGCTTTTGTAATGCTGTTAAGCATATCCTGGGGCTGCAAACCCTCGGCCGATATGGCCGAAAATCAGGATATTCCTCATGCCCGTTGGGATATGAACAAGCCTTTACGTTTCGAATATCAGTGTAACGACACCCTGAACTATAAAGATATTCTTTTTAGCATACGCCATACCGGTCAATATCCCTACAGTAATCTTTTTCTTTTTATCACTACCATGGCCCCTAATGGCAGTACGCAAAAAGATACGGTAGAATTTATGCTGGCCAATGCTCGGGGCAAATGGTTTGGCAGTGGTATCGGCGACGTATACTCCCTGCAGCTGATCTTCAGGCGAAATATCCGCTTTGGCCAAAAAGGCCGATATATATTTTACATCCATCATGGTATGCGCGAAAAAGAACTGAATGGTATTACCGACTTGGGCATACTGATTAAAAACAGCGAAATTAAGAACAACTAAGGTACATGGGAAAAAATAAAATTCAGCGCTTTGCAGAATTACACACTTTCCCAAACGTAATTGAGGCTGACTTTGATGAGGTCTTCGGGAAAGATCATCCATTGAAAGGCAATTGGCATCGACAGCGATTTAACAATAATAACCCCATCATACTTGAGCTTGGCTGCGGAAAGGGCGAATATACACTGGCCATGGCAACCCTCGACCCCTCAAAAAACTTCATCGGAATCGACATCAAAGGGAACAGGATATGGGTGGGTGCTCAAAAAGCCCTTGCCGAGAACCTGTCGAATGTGTGTTTTTTACGTACTCGCATCGACTTTATCGAATCTTTTTTTGCCCCTAACGAAGTAGATGAGATTTGGATTACCTTTCCCGATCCTCAACCCCAGAGCAACCGCAAGCGCAAACGACTAACCTCGCCTCTGTTCCTGAACCGGTACAGATATTTCCTCAAACCCAGTGGTATTATTCACCTGAAAACCGACAACGAACAGTTATACGGGTATACCCTTGAAGTAATCGAAAACAACAGGCTTCCTCTGCTGGCTGCTACCGACAATCTTTACGAATCTGACTACCGCCACGAACTTGCAGGTCGGGTTCAAACCTATTACGAAAACATTTTTCTGGCAGAGGGAAAACGTATTCATTACCTACGCTTTTCGCTCGATCATGCCGAAAAGATTGTGTAATTCTGTTGCAAGCAACTTATGAGCGGATCTTTCTTTGAAGAAATATACAGGATTGTTGCCTGTGTTCCCCCCGGGCGGGTAACCACTTACGGAGCCATAGCACGGTATCTGGGTACAGGCCTGTCGGCCCGCATGGTTGGCTGGGCTTTAAACAAATGTCACACGGCCAACTTTCCGGTACCCGCTCACCGAGTTGTCAACCGACAGGGCAGGCTTACCGGAAAACACTACTTCGGCAACGAACATTTAATGCAACAACTGCTCGAACAAGAAGGAGCTATTATTGAAAACGATGTTATTCTGAATTTTAAGGAAATTTTCTGGGATCCACAGAAAGAGAAGAAGCAATGAAAAACTTCGGTTTATTTTTTGTATATTTTTACTAATAACTTTTATATCCAATAGACATAGCGTAATAAAGCTCCATTTAAATCCGACGAAGTCCGAGAAAAAGTCATAATTTGATTCGATGAACAAATCTTTATAATAGTTCGTTTACCTTTGTTTGTTTAAAATTGATAAGCTATGACCCTGGAAAGTTTACTGACCCTTAGTCCTATAATTCTTGCCCTGTTAGGGGGGCTATTCACATGGTTCGTAACCAGCGCAGGTGCAGCACTGGTATTTTTTTTCAAGAATTTCAACCGGAACTTGCTCAATGCCATGTTGGGCTTTGCAGCAGGTGTAATGATTGCAGCCAGTTTTTGGTCGTTACTTAAACCGTCCATAGAAATTGCCGAGGCACGGGGTATGATACCCTGGTTGCCTGCCGTAATTGGTTTTTTAAGTGGCGGAGCTTTTCTGTTATTAATCGACAAGCTGCTGCCCCATCTACACATGGGATTATCTACCGATAAAGCCGAAGGCATTAAAACATCATGGCAACGAAGCGTACTGCTTATTCTGGCCATCACCATCCACAACATCCCCGAAGGATTAGCAGTAGGCGTCGCTTTTGGTGCATTAGCCAGCAATCCCGATATAGCAACACTTTCGGCTGCCATTGCTGTGGCTGTGGGTATTGGAATTCAGGACTTTCCCGAAGGGGCTGCCGTAAGCATTCCGCTTCGACGCGAAGGATTCACCCGCGGAAAAGCATTTTTTGTTGGACAGCTTTCGGGTTTTGTCGAACCCCTTGCTGCTGTAATAGGTGCCTATCTGGTTGTAGCTGTTACAGCCATACTACCCTATGCGCTTGCTTTTGCCGCCGGTGCTATGATTTTCGTTGTCATCGAAGAACTTATCCCTGAATCGCAAAGCGGCCAGGAAACCGACCTCTCTACCATCGGTGCACTCATCGGATTTGCTATCATGATGTTTCTCGATGTGGCCCTGAGCTGAAAACATCAGATTTTCTTCCAGACGTGTTTGTAACTACTGCGTTAAGGTAAATCGAATGCTGAATCCAAATTTGGTATTGATGGTTTTGTAAGATGTTGAAATATGGGGTTCGGTGAGTAAGCGATCGTAAAATGCCTGTACCGTAAGCCGGTCACTTAGCTGATAGTCGGCCGTAAAGGATATTTTAATGTTTTTATTACCGTTGGTTACCTGTTGATCAGCAATATCGAGGCGGCGTATGAAAAACAAATCATCGCGTATCGAAAGGTCGGCCCGCAGATCAAGATCGCTCTTCACCGGGCTGTTTACGGCCCCAAAAGTAATCATGGTTAAGGGAATATCGGGGAAACGGTACCCCGAGCCGATAACATATTCGGTAGCATAATTTTCGTTAAGCGTATAGTTGGTAAGACCCAGCATGAGACTTCGACTCTTTTTGTACTCAAACCTCAGGGTAAGGTTGTTCTTTAAAGTAGCATCCACGCCAAACATAGGACTAAATTGCTCATTGATGGTTACCGAACTCACATCGTACATCGGTGCATAATTCCCGAGCTGATCCCGTACATTGCTAAAACCGTCGGGACCTTCGCGGTAAATAGAGTTGGAAACATACGAACCAATACTGTAGGTAGATGCATAAGCATGACTAATATTGATCGATTGAAAATATTCTGCCAGCAAGGGTATCTGGGAAAGCGAGGTAATATTGACCCGCCAGTTGGGGCGGACAAACATGAGCGAAGGAAACAAATCGAGGGTAAAATTCCCAGGATCGTAACCACCATAGGTTGCCAGAAATGCCGGTATTAAAACCTGTTGCGAGTTTTCCTTAAATCCCGGTTCCGTTACCGGATCATTCTGATAGGAAGGATAATTTGCATATTTCTCCTGCAGCCTTGCAATGATGCGATATCGGTTTTCTTTGAATTTTGCGTAATATTTCGATTCCCTGAAATTCTCCGCGTTGAGTTTTTCAAAAGATTTAAGTGAGATGATGGTCATACTGAAATTACCCGATATATTGGGTTGAGCAAAATGCAGCAAATAGTTGGTATCATTCCGGAATGGCAAATAGCTGGCAGTTTTGTTGGTAGAACGGGAATAATTTGTATTGAGGTCGACACGCACGCCGGGGAAAGGTTCATAATTTGCTCTGAAACTGATCGTCTTGGTAGTGGTTTGCAATAAATTAGTTTGTAACATGGTATTAGATACAATCCAGTCACGTTCCACCATTTTTCTGATATTGTCGTTACTCTGATCGCCCAGGATGAAAGGAATTCCTGGGGCCGATCCCGACATACCCAAGAATTTAGTACCCTTGGTATATCCCGATAACGAAGTACCGTTTGTCTCGGTATAGGAGCCATTGACTGATTTAAGCCCCAACAGCAGGCGCGCTGTATTACGGGCAATCCATTCAAAAGGATTGGGACCAACATCTACTTTACCCTCAACGCGCACATAGGCAACTGGCACGTCGGTTTCCGGGGTAAAAACAACGCGGTTGATCGAAGGCACTTCGAGCGTACCCTTTACCTCTTTACCATTCTCGTCGGTAACCTTTACAACAACATCCTGAGTCTTCAGGTTATGGGCAATACTGCGCGGAGTTTGTGCTTTCAGATTCAGGTATCGCCGGTCGAATGTTACGGTCTTCTTTTCTTTTTGTTGCTGTCCATCCCTTCGGGGCTGCCCCTGCAGGTCGCGGAAGATAGGTACCTTGTTATACAGCGTAGTTAAACTAATATTCCCATTCAGCTGTATCGATCGTGTATTGCCAATGCTATTGCCCAGGTCGGTGTACACACCATTTTCGTCGGTAAACTTGGGCTGAAGTTGCCATTCATACGTCCCGCCATAACGTGCCGATGCCGATGTCCAATCGAGCAAGGGTAACTTGTTGATGGGAACATTGTAGTTAACATTGAATTGATGGGTATAACGCCGGTTGTGCCCGCCATTCTTTATTTGCCGCCATTTGTCGTATCGGGGACTACTACGCAGCGACGAGTCCATGGTACGATCCCACTCATCGATATACGCATAGTTGGTTGCTGAAAAATCAATTTTTATCGAACGCGACAAATCGTACTTAACGTCATACATGCGATTCCACAGAAAACTTTTTTCAATCGTAAGCGGAATAGTCAAACCTTTTTCAGCCAGATTGCGGAGTTGAAGGGTATGATAATCGCGGGTTATGTTTGTCCGGAAAGCCACGCTGGTAGGAGCATAGTAGAAGTTAAAATCGCGTATCAACCGCAAATAAGGCTTGTTGAAGAAAGCAATATTTTGAAAAGGTGCAATATTTTTCGGACGATTATTAAATATATAGTTGAAACTTCCCTCGTGGTGGTAGAGGTTATTGTATTCGGTCTTGTAATTGGAGGCCAGCTGTTCGTAGTAACCGTAGCTTACCGAAAAATTGGCAGGGTCATAGAAACGCGGGGTACGGCTGGTTTTGTTTATCTTCACATTGGTGAAGTTTATGCTACGGCGCAGTACCCTGTCGATCGACATTCGCAGGATACTGTCACGCACGCGTTTGTTAGGTGCATTATCCAGAGCCGCCTGCAGGGGAATATCGGGATCAAGCGGATTGTATTGGGGTTTGATTAGCGTTTGGGAATAGGCCATGTATAGGGGTATCTGCACCTGGGCTTTCGAAGGGAAAAATTTACCCATTTCAAAGTCGCCCGACAGGTCGTACTGATTCGTTTGGGCTTTTTCACGATCATTAACCTTGGATTCGAGACTACCAAAACCCGGTTGAATAGTACTCCCCGCCATACGAATGTTACCAAAATCGGCCAGCTTGACTTGTGTCCGGGCATTAGCAGCCCATCCTCCCTTATCGCTAAAGTCGGTAAGCCGCAATTCGTTTACCCATATTTCCGCCGATTTTGGCAAACCATCGTTACGATAAGGATTGTTGCGCGCCGTAGGATTACGTACTCCAATCATAATTACCCGTATCTCGCTCAGAGTAGGATTACCACAGATGTAAACATTGTTTTTTCCATCCTTCATGTGATAAACCTGCTGCATCGAAACGCCAGCATCATTCCTGGCCTGTTTGATACGCTGAAAAATATTCAGATCAATATCAAACTTGTTTTCCTGAGGCCATACTTTTTCAGGAACGGTAACATCGTTGTAGCGGGTAACCTTCATGGGAACCTCGTACTCGTAGTAGTTGTTTTTGTTGTCGCTGCCCAACCTGATGAACACAGTAACATCGCCATCGTCGAGAGGATTAATATTGTCAAGGGGTTGACAATGAACTTCCATTTTTAGGCGCTTGTACTGACGAGCATCTAACTTTCCTGTTTTGAAAGCAGCCCGTGCATCCCCATCGGCCAGGTCGCTCACTTTTAATACCATCGATTGCTCATTCTGCATTGTCAGCTGTGCCTGAGCTGGATCGTACTCCCGTTTAATTCCCGGAGGTATTACATAATTGCTGTTCTCTTCCAGATTGATCGACTGGATATCGAATCCAGCAGCCGAGCCCTGATCACTAATACCTTCGCTTCCCTGCTGCAGGGAACCCAGATATTTTCTCCATTCGCTACGAACCAGATTAAGGGTAGCAAAACGCAAAGTTGTTTTTTTCCTAAAACCGGTAAGGTACATGCGTATAAAACGAATAGACTTGAAGTCTTCGATATTACCTATCCTACGGTCGAAATTCTCGATGGGGATTTTAAATTGTAGCCAACGGGCATTTACCTTTTTCCCCAATACCGGTACAGAAGTATTTCGCTCGTTCACCACATAGCTTTCCCCCACTTTCAGATTGGGACGAAGTTCAATCCGATACTCGTAATAATTTTCCTTATCGCTAAGGGTATTGTCATTGTTGACATCTTCCATATCGGGAGTTGAATAATTCGATTCGGAAGAGGTGGTTGAACCAGCTTCAGGAGAATTGTTTTCTACCCCATTATAGTCCTGATATCGTTCGTTAACATTGCTTTCGGTAGCATCGTACGAAGGATCGCGGAAATAACGAAAGTCGTCACCTGCAGGGTCTTTTTCGAATTTTGCATAGGCCTCGGGGGTGAGGACAGATTTAATCTGGCTGAGAAAATTGGCATATACTGATTTTTCTTCTTCATCGTTAAGACCATCGAGTCCAACATCCTGATATTTTCTTACCCCCACGCCATTGGTAAATGACTGGGTCAACGGATCGGTCTGGGCAACTTTTCCCCACACAGTGGTCTTGATGGGAGTTGAATCACCGGGAGTAGGTAATCCCTGTTCAAAACTCATCTGCCCATCTTTAAGGATGTCCTCTGAAATATCCCCCAGGTTGAAATACAGTTCGCCACCGGTATTGGATGAATCATCAATAAATGGGTCCATCATCCAGAATTCGATATAGGATATGTTAGCGGCTTCGAAGTCGGTTGTTTGCAGAGCCTTCATCATCCCGCCCCAACGCTGTTCCGGATTGGTAAGCCGACCATCGGGGGTAAGCTGTGTAGTAAAATTGTAGGGCCCGCGTACATCGGGATAATAGGTAAGATTCAAAGTATAAATATTGGTAGGAACACCATTGGGCACCTGCTTGTTTGGGAACAGTTCAGATTCATAAATCTCCCGGGCCTCATTGGTTTGCAGCCATTCCTTGTGCTGTTTTATCTGCGACGGGGTGTAGCTGTCGTTACGATAAATCGACTGGTCAATGACATACCAGGAAAGCTTTGCCCGGTTGAAGTTGTACCGCAGATCATTGGACAACACACTTTCGGGAAAACGGGCCGGAGTACTCGAGAGCGTCCAGCCATAGAATTGCTTGAGGTCGTATTTAATTTCGCTACCCTCAAAATCATCGATGTAGGCTACCCCTTTTTTACCGATATAGCGAGACGAACCCGGAACAAGTTGTGCAAACTCTCCGGTAAAGGTGATGGTCGAAGGTTCTTTGGTTTGCAGTAGGGGCAACTTATCTACCAGTGTAGTAAGAAACTGCGAACGAGTCCGATAGGTAGTGTTTAATCCCCAGATGGTATTGGAAATGGGTTCGTCGCCTATATTTACCTTATTGGTAAATGGCTGTTCATTCAGATGCAGAATGGTGGCCCCGATATTAAAGTCGTCGCTTATTTTATAATCGAGATGGGTACCAATCATAGTTTTGGTTTGCATATTGAACATCGTGTTGCTCTCGAGCGACACCTTAATGGGCTGTCCCGATGACATAACACCGCTGTTGATTATTTTGACAGTACCCATGGCATAGTCCACCACATAATCCACATTCTCGGTCAGCGGTATACCTCCAGCCGAAACTTTTACCGAACCTTGCGGAATATTGCTCGCATTCAGATAAATCTCCGACGAAGAGGCCGACTTAAAAGTCCCTTTTAGCTTAAATTTATTCTTTTCCGATACCAGCTGAGCCTTGGTTTTGGTCGAATCATATAATTCGTTGTAGGTATATTTTTTGCGAATCAGTGGATCGGTAACCCCGTTTCGTTCCATTACCGAGTCAAGGTAGCGCCCAAAGGGTTCGCGCATCGGAAATATTATCCGGCCATAACGTTTATCAATAGTGACCCGATCAATAAAATCGAATACACCATCGGGCTGACTTTCCATCTGGGAGTTAATCCTGTCGAGATTGAGCAGTCGCAGCAAAACTATATTGTTAATATTTCCGGTTTTCTCGGGAATATAATTTACATCACTTCCCTTTGCGTCATCGCGGTAAAGAACATCGAGATAAAAGTCATCGGAACTAATGTCGTAGGCATTGAGCGAATAAATATTCTTCATCATCAACCTCCATGTTTTCTGGCTGGGGGATAGATTGGTTCCTTTGAGCATTTTAAGTACCAGCGGCATTTTGGAGGCCGAAATATCGGTCGAAAGATCACCTACCTTGTAAGTTTTACCATTGTAAATGTATTCGAAGGCAACCCCCAGCACTTCATCGTTATTGAGTGCAGTATTGAGCGAGATAAAACCTAAGTTAGGATCGAAGGTATACTCATTATCGTTGAGTCGGCGTGCACTTTTGATTTTCTCATAATCGATACCATCGCGTAACCCCAGCTGCTTAATGGCGTCGTCGTTGCCAGCACGAACCGCATCCTTAACCTTGTCATACAGGGTGTTAGCTTCATTAAATGGCGTTTGTGCAGTAACATTTACGCTCACGACCGACGGGTTGCTAAGGTTAGCGGTTTCAATTTCAGCTAAGTCGGCAAAGGCATATATCGCACGCACGTTTTCAACATTGGCCTTATTACGGTTGGTGACCCATACCTCAATACGGGTAATGGTAATGTTTGAAGCAATACGGGGCAGGTATTTGTGAGCAGCATCGTACTGCGAGGCAAAGGTATGAGACAGAAAAAAGTGCTTGTTGGCATCATACTCATCGGCGGTGATTTCGAAGGGGGTTACCTGTGCGCCACCCTGCACCTGAATCACCTGAGTCTGCCCCCGTTGCTGCGAAAGCACAGTGGTCATATTGAGCTTGCCAAACTGCAGCTCGGTTTTTATCCCAAAAAGACTTTGACTCCCCGAAATAAGAGTTCCCGGAAGGGGGAGAGTCACATCACCCGCTTCTACCTTGCGTACAATATCGTCTTCATCACCATTATATTCGAGTTTAGTCCGGTTTTCGAAATCAAACATAGCATCGGTATTGTAGCTAACCCCCAGCTTTACACGCTCGCCAATAGTCCCGGTCACATTCATATTGATTTTTTCATCGAAGTCAAACGACCAAACCGTCCGTAAATTTTCCGGGATCTGGGGATTGTTTATGGTAGATACGCTTCCTCCAAAAATCAGGGTAGCTTCTCCCTGCGGAATAATATTTATGGTATTGCCCCCGAAGACTTTTTGAAAAACCTCACCGCCTACCTGAAAACCCGGAGTGAATCCACGGGCTTTTGATTGACCGCCCGAAGCCTGTTGACGCCAGTACTCGCGAATTGTCCGACGCAACTCATACTGCTTATATTCCTCGCGCGACATGGACGCGGATGGCCGATAATTGAGATTTCCTACGCGATTTGTAAAAATATACTGATTTGTTGCCGGGTCGTATTGTACTTCGGAACGTATATTAGAAGGACGTTTAAGCTGAATCCCCTCCGGCTCTGCCAGATCAGCAGCAGGATAAGCAGGGTCATCCTTCAGACGAAACTGTGGCCCCTCGGCCTTAACCGTAGTGTCGGCAAGGGCAGTATCTTCTTCCGCAGGTTGCAACTGAAGCCCACTGAACAATGGATACGAGGCTTGCGTAGCAAGCCACACCATGCCACTTACAATAAAAAACGCCTTAAAAAATTGTTTGTATGGTTGTGCCATTCAGATCTAAAGTACTTTTAATGCCATTTTTACCAGTTCCTCGACCGAAAGTTGAGGATGCTGGCGGAGTATCTCACGCAGGGCTTTTTCCACCTGTGGTTTGGGGAATCCCAGCATAACTAATGCAGATAACGCTTCATCGGCAAAAGTATTGTTTGCTAAGGGTAAATTTTGTGGCAACACCCGAGTAATCTTGTCTTTTAGTTCTACCACCAGTCTTTGTGCAGTTTTGGCTCCTATACCCTTCACCCCCTGCAACAAACTTACCTGTTCGCTTGCAATAGCCTGTACCAGTTCATCGGGATTAAGAGCCGAAAGTATCATTCGTGCCGTATTAGCCCCAATACCAGAGACCGTTAACAGCAACCTGAATACTTCCCGTTCTTTTTCCTCACTAAATCCAAACAATACATGAGCATCCTCCCGGATATGCTGGTGTATGTACAACCTTACCACGGTATCGGGCTGCATCTGACCGTAGGTATTCAGCGTAATATGAATAAAATACCCAATCCCCTGATTGTCGAGCACCAAATACGTAGGAGTTAACGTTACAATCTTACCTGTAATATAATCATACATAAATGATTGTTTTCCTTATCACAAAAAAAGCATTCACAAAACTCTGCCCAAATATACATTTTTACCCAATACTGAAAAAACACACACTACATAAATTAAACCCTTCGTGCCTAAATAGGCACTGTCAGCCATTTTCAAATATTCCCTCACGATAGTAAAGAAAAAAAAGTATAGTCTGTCCTCAAAACAAAAATACCCTGATTGGGATGATAATCGCATGTCGATCCATATATAAGTGTCTGATATACACTTTTTTAATTCTTTCATTTTCAAACTGAGTTAGTGTTAAAATGTGTATAAGTCTAAAAGTCTGACATTCAAATATTTGATTTAATTTTTAAAAATGGTATACCTGAAGGTAGGTTTGACGGAAAATAGAAGTCGATGAGTATTGCCCAGATTATTGACCACGCGTGTAAAAATAACATTTAGTAGACATGACAACGTAAATGTTAGTATAACACGTTCATTTTTAAGTATTTAAGCCAAAAAATCATTTGCAATTGAGGCATCGTGTATATATTTTTGAAAGGAATTTTCATAAACTAACACGCACACACACAAACTAAAAAACAGGAAATTTATGATGAGAAAAGCTACTTTACTACTGGTTTCCCTGTGGGGTTTTTCCGTGCTCTTTGCACAGGAAAGGACAATAACGGGGAAGGTTAATGACGAAACGGGCGCAGGTTTACCAGGCGCCACAGTGCAACTGAAAGGCACTCAAACGGGTACCATGACGGACATTAGTGGAAACTTTACGCTAAAAGTACCAGCCAGTGGCGGTACGTTGGTGGTATCGTATGTGGGTTACACAACCCAAGAGGTTACGATCGGTGACCAGACGAGTTTTGTTATTGACATGAAGCCCTCGGTAACCGAATTGGAAGAAGTAGTGGCAATTGGTTATGGTGTTCAGAAAAAAAGCTTAGTAACTGCAGCCATTACAAAAATTGATGCGAAAGAAATTGCCGCTGCCCCCGTGGCTCGACTCGATCAAGCCATACAGGGAAAAGCAGCTGGTGTTTATATTGCCCAGAGTTCCGGTGCTCCGGGAGGCAGTATGTCGGTAAAAGTCCGCGGTAATGCCTCCGATGGAAACAACGAACCCATTTACATCGTTAACGGTGTTAAGGTAAGAAATATCGACTTCCTCTCCCCGGGAGATATTGAATCCATTGAAGTGCTTAAAGATGCCGCCTCAGCAGCTATCTACGGTACCGAGGGGGGAAACGGTGTCGTAATTATCACTACCAAAAAATCCGTAAAGGATGTATCGCAGGTGAACTACAATTACTATCATGGCTGGCAATCGGCAGCCCACGTACTCAAGTCAATGAGTGCTGAACAATACATCACCTACATGAAAGAAGCCTACAAACAAGAATTGGACTATGGAGTGATAAAACAAAGTGCCTACGATGCAGCCATAGCTAAATACGATGAAATGGCTGCCAGAGGGGTTTCTACCAATTGGCTGGATGAAATCTTCGGAACTGCCCCCATGGACGAACACAATATTTCATTCAACATGGGTACCGACAAATCAAGCTATCTGCTAAGTGCCTCTTATCTGACACAGGACGGTATTGTAGGAGGCGATAAAGCCAACTATACCCGTTATACCTTTACGCTGAACAATTCCAACCAGATTAAAGACTGGTTGAATATTGAAACAAACCTCACCTATTCCAAATCCAAAAGGAACAATCTGAACGAAAACTCTGATTTTGGAAATGGGATTATCAACTCGGCCCTATACTTCGACCCTACCATCCCCATATACTATAAGGATGAATCGGAACTTCCGGTAGGATGGCGTCCCAACGATCCCAACACCATTTATCCGGCTCTGGTAAAAACAAAAGACGGCAAAATATTTCACAATTCCTTAGAAACAACGGGCGATGTAGGTAATCCATTGGCCATCATTTACATGACGCACAATACAACCCGTAAAGATAACATCGTAGGGAATATCAAAGCCGATATCTCGCTACCGCTGAATCTGAAATTTACCAGCCTTGTCGGGTTGGATTACGGCATGGAACTCAATGATGTCTTTCTGCCAAAATATTATTTCGATGCCACTAACAAACAACCCAAAGATAGCATGGTAAGTCTTACGAATAATTGGATAAAATATTATAAATACAACTTTGACAACTACATTACCTTTAAATATACCATCGCCGATGCATTAAATATAGACGGTGTATTAGGTACTTCGTACGAGAACAGTACACCATATTATCTTTCTGCAACGGGTTATATGTTTCCCTACAGCAGTATTGATTATGCCTATCTTTACAATCATCAGCTGGGCAACACCCCGGTAATTTCAGGTGGCCGTGGCACCCCGGGTCACCCCGATTCAACGGTATTAATGGCATCGTACTTCGGTCGGTTGTCGTTAAACTTTAAAGAAATTGTTATGGGACAGGTTAATGTTCGGCGCGATGGTTCAAGCCTTTTTGGCCCCAATCACAAATTTGCCACATTCCCTTCTTTTTCCGTGGGAATAAACTTTTACAAATTCTTGCAAGAGGGTATGCCCTTCCTGAGCAATGGCAAACTGCGCTATAGCTGGGGGGAAAATGGGAACCAACAAAACCTCAGCATGTGGGCTTATACCTCAACCATGGTACCAATGAGTGCCTATACCGATGTTGCAGGAACCTCTTATTTGGGAGCGATTCCTAAAAGCCCGGGTAACCCTGATCTGGTATGGGAAACCAGCCGGCAGAATGATATAGGATTGGATTTAGGTTTCCTAGCCAATCGCTTTACTCTTTCGGTCGACTATTTTACCAAGGTTACCAGAGACCAGTTGGCCTTAAAAGCCAAAGACCCCGCCTATCACGGATTTAATGGTTCGCCCTATGAAAACAATGGTAAAATCATCAACAGGGGCTGGGAATTTGATTTAACCTACCGGGAAACGCAGCGGGATTTCAATTACTCTATCTCGGCCAATGCTTCGTACCTATACAACAAAGTAGAAGAATACGGAGCTAAATTCAAAAACGGCTACAAAATGAATGTGGGGGATTATGTAACACGATACGAACCCGGATATCCGGTATGGTATTTTATTGGCCTCAAGGCCGAAGGCGTGTTCCAGACGATGGACGAAATCAATAGCTATACGGGAGTTGATTCCCTGGGAAATCCCATTTTAGATAAAAACGGAAATCCCGTGTTGATTCAGCCCAAGGCTATCCCCGGCGACGTAAAATATGCCGACCTGAATAAAAATGGGAAAATCGATGATGGCGACCGTACCTACCTGGGTAAGCCCCTACCCGATTGGATGTTTGGACTCAACCTTTCGTGCAGCTACAAATGGTTCGATCTGGGTATATTTCTGCAGGGAGTTACCGGCAATCAAATCTTCTTCTCAGCTATACAGGTAAGCCGTCCCCAATACAATAAACCCGAGTTTTACTATACCGAACGTTGGACCGGACCTGGCTCCTCCAACAAGTTCCCACGCGCTACTTACAAAGACAACAATAACAACTTCAGAGCCAGCTCGCTGAATATTCATGACGGCGATTATCTGCGTCTGAAAAATATAACCTTTGGGATCACCCTGCCCGAATCGCTGATCAAAAAGGTGGGAATCCAGAAACTGCGTCTGTACGTCACAGCCAGCAACCTGATTACCTGGACCAAATACAAAGGGAATGACCCGGAAGTAGGAAGTCTTTTCGACATGGGCAATGGTTCCTATGGTGTTGACAGAGGTTTGTATCCTCAACCACGGCTTATTACCACTGGTCTCAACCTTACTTTCTAAACCTTAAAAACATCACATGCTATGAAAAATATCAAAAAAATATTACATCTGGCAGCGGGTTTCATGCTATTGCTCACTGCCTGCACCGAAAAAGATATCGAAGTAACTCCTACCCGAGAATTAAAAGAGGACTTCTATAAAAAGACAGAAAATGTATCAATAGCTCTGGCAACTACTTACAACTATCTGTGGGTACGTACGGGGCCCTGGGGCAACTCGCACCGGGCATGGGGTAATTTTCCCTCGGACGATGCCTATACCGGCGGTGCCGATGATGGCGACCAACAAACCTACCAGGATGCCGATAAGTACAAGGTAACCCCGTTAGATCCGGCTGCTAATCTCAATACCCAATGGAGCATCAACTTCCGCGGTATTTATGCCTGCAATCTTTTGCTCGACAACATGCCCCCTACCTCAGATCTGAACATTATGGCTATTGCCGAAGCTAAATTTTTGAAGGCTTTTTACTACTTTGAACTGGCGCGGATGTTTGGTGGCTTACCCATCGTAAAAACAACTCCCTCCCCTACCGAGATGATCCCACGATCCACCTATGACGAAACACTTGAATACATTGCCTCGCTGCTGCGTGAAGCCATTGAAGCCAAACGACTGGACGGTTCTACCCCTGCACTCTTACAGCGCAGTGGTCTTTCTGGACCCAACAACGGCGAAGTTACCCTGGCGGCCGCCCAGGCACTGCTGGGCAAAGTATACCTCTACCAAAAGAAATACTCCGACGCCATTAATATCCTGCTCGAAGTAGATAAAAATCCCAACTATATGCTCGAAGCAAACTACGCCGATATTTTTGAAGCCAGCAACAAATTTGGCAAGGAAAGCATATTTGAGGTAAGCTATGCCAAGCAAAACAGTTCGAATGGAACACCCATGGGTAATGGTGAAATTCAGCTCTTTGGCCCCCGGCCTGCTACCCTTACCCAGTTCAATAGCGATCTACTGGCCGGATGGGGCTTTGACCAACCCACCCAAAGTCTGGTCGACGCTTACAAAAGCCAAAACGATTATGTACGGCTCAATAAAACGGTAATATCGTCGGATAGTTTGCAGGCTATTTATACGGCATACTCGGGCGATGCTACACCAATTGTATGGCAAAACGCCAAGGACGGGTACTGGGATGGCAAACATCTGCCCCGCAACAGCAACCGTGGTACAGCTTGGGGAAATGACTGGACCAATACCATCATCCTTCGCCTGGCCGATGTATACCTGATGCTGGCTGAAGCATACAATCGGACAGGTAACGACGCCAAGGCTCAGGAATATCTCAACCGGGTACGCACCCGTGTAAGCTTACCCAATGTCAATGCCACAGGCGACGCCCTATACGAAGCCATCAAGCTCGAACGCCGGCTGGAACTTGCACTGGAAGGCGAACGCTACTTTGACCTGCTCCGCTGGGGCGATGCCGAAAAATATCTGGGCCCCCTCGGATGGACCGATGGTACCCCCGGCAAAAAAACCAACGGCTGGTTCCCCATCCCACAACAGGAAATTGATAAAACTTTTGGTCCTAACAAGCTGACACAAAATCCTGGATATTAATTACTTAACAATTTCCCCGGGACATACCCCGGGGAAATTCAAAAAAAATGTTAATTCCATATTTGTATTTTTGAAAAATATTATATCTTTGGGATACATAATCAATACCTTTTAGTATTAACTTAAAACTTACAACTTATGAAAAAGGCAATGTTTACTCTTTTGACTGCTATCGCAGCAGTAGCATGGGTGAGTGCAAATACCACCACTCCTACCACTCCGCTGGTTATTTCTCATGCCAAAGGCGAAATCAACATTGATGGTGTAGGGGATGAAGCAACATGGACAGGAATTACCGCTGTTGTTCCATCTTTGCAGGGAGCAGCTGGTGATGCCAATTTTGGCGGTGAATTTAAACTCACCTACGACGAAAACAACATCTATGTGTTGGTAACCGTTAACGATGCAACTCCCAATCAGGATGGTTCTTCGACATGGCAGAGCGACTGTGTTGAATTGTTCTTTGCCATGGACACCAACACCCATGCATCGTATCAGGCAGGTGACTGGCAGATCCGTAAGATTGCTTCCAAATCGCAGGCTGATAGCGGTGTTGACGGAACCGGAAGCATAAAAAGTCTTCTGGCAGATCCCCGTTTTAAAGTAGAACAGACAGATGCTGCTACAGGCTATGTACAGGAATGGCAGCTTCCTATCGATTCACTCGTTCAGGGTGCTGCTTTCGATGGTCAGAACTTCCGTTTCGACATTCAGCTGGCAGACAATGACGGTACGGGCAATGAAAGAACTGCTCAGCGTTTCTGGAACAGCAATGCTGACAACCAGTGGAACCAAACCACCAATATGGGTTATGTTAAAATGGAATGGCCTCTTGCTGTAAAACAGGCTATTGCCAAAGCTTCCTCTATTCGCATCAAAGCCAACAGCATCGAATTTGCTAAAATGGCTAAGGAAGTTAACGTATACAGCATCACCGGCCAGCTCATGCTCAAGGCTCGCAACGTTAACGCTATCAGCACCAGCGCTCTTAAGAGTGGGGTATACTTCGTTGTAGCCGACGGCGAAAAGGCTAAATTCGTGATTAAGTAAGCTGTCTGTCCTAAAAATATCTAAAGGGCGTACCCAAAAGGGTGCGCCCTTTGTTTTTTTACCCTGCCGGCGAAATACAGGCCGTAACCCAGCTGAAACCGTTAAAAAATCAAAAAACAATCTCCGATTTGGCAAGTATTTTGTAATATTGCCCTTCCTAAAAATTGCCTAAAATCTGCAACCTAAAAGTATTTTACAGATAAATGAACATCTTTTTTAACATTAAACAAAGCTGTCAAAACCATATCAGGCAGATTCAAAATTCGGGACAGAATCAACCAAAAAGAAATAGGTGGATTACGCAAAGTCGGTATCCGACAGCAGCATAATCGGAAAAGTCTGCACAAAACAATAGCTCCCGTGAATACTTTGATGGAAAGAAGATTATGAAACGACCCTGTTGATGCAGTAAACACAACAAACCAAATGAAACGAACCTGTGAGTTCCATCCGGCCGAGTGGCAAATAAAGAAAAGGTAAGTATAACCAAAAGGTAGTCAGTAACTTATAAATTTTTTTCGGATGAAGATAGTGTTAACCGCAAAGAACGCAAAGATATACGCAGAGGACGCAAAAG